>OJIY01000096.1_pt1 | contig 87124 bp, 80 predicted proteins | sample 1596061 | NCBI WGS metagenome assembly OJIY01 (sample SAMEA4350111, study PRJEB24818) | metagenome | biome: human; feature: gut; material: faeces | place: Denmark | collected 2013-09 | reverse complement strand
TATCTTTTCTGGTGATCTTTGCTTTTGTTTTCATGATAAAAACCTCCTTTCTTTATGCGGTTGCGAAGAAATAATTCTTTGGTCAGTTTTATTATCTCGCAATCCCACGTAAAGTGGGAGGTTTTTTTTATTCTAATTTTTTAATCGTCAGAGCTGGAAAGATATATATGGATGCACTGAAAGGCTCAATTATATATGAACCATCAAAATATCAGTTGTTAGAAAGAGGGTGGAGTAACGACAATAAATTAGAAGTATCGATTGTTGCAGAAGACTTGAATCAAATCAAGAGCCAGTTTGAAGCTATTCAAGAAATATTTAATCAAGATTATAGTCAATCAGATCTTGCTGATGGCATTCGCTCAGAAACGCAGGAGTTATTGACAATAGATGGAATTGAAAGTATCTATGTAAGTTTCGTGAGAATTCCTATACATGTATTTGTAAGTAATAATAGTTTGGATATTGATATTGTTGCGAACAAAAGAGTTTATAATGAGCTGTTATCAAATTATAAAGATGATATTATTCAGCAGATTGTAGGGGAACAAGTTTTAAAAAATCATTTTAAACGAAAATATTTAAGGGATAACTATTTGTGTGAAAGATTTGGAGAAGTGGAAAATTTTTTTCAAATGATTAAGAATGAGCATTTTGCTAAAGGAAGAAAAAAGAAAGAGATAAAAAAAATAAATTCGTTGATTTTATCATCTAGACAATTACTGGATGGAGAAGTGGAGCATATCTTAGTATTCCTTGCAACGGATTCATCAATGGTTTGCTTGGAAGTTGATAATCTTGATGACTGGGCGTATGATACGCAGTTTGTAGGAAAATTGTCAAGATATGTGGGGAAAGCGAAACTGGAAATTTCATATTCTAGATGTAGAGATGAGGGGAAAGCACTTCGAAAATTACAGCAAGGGCATGTTGTTGAACGATGTAAAAGAAGTGAGATAAATAAATATGTCTGTTGGAAATTTGATGACAAATATGAGGTATATGGAGTACCAATAGAGCGTACGGTATTGAATGCAGACACAACATGTGTCATTATTAATTATTTTTTGCATGATCTCAAAAATATGTAGTGTGATAACACTACTTTAGATAGACTACAGGAATAAAAAAATCGAAACAAAGTAGTTTTGACTGGCTCTATTTTGACTCTAAAAATTTAGAGTGGAAAAAATACGAGAACACTTTTTGAAGAACATGTATAATAAATACGCTAAAAATCAGAGTAAAGCAGTCAGTTCAAGCTACCCGCACCAGAATTTGAGTGATACAAACTTATCCTCGGAAGGCCTATTTTACAGGCCTTCCGGTTTTTTGTTCTGTGACATTACGGTGACATTATTCTATGTCTGTTATCACCTCATTTAACAAAGTGATTGCATCTTTTTATACTTTATGTACCTATTATGAATATTTACCTGTTAAACATAAAAGTATGGTACAATATTTACAATATACGCTTTTGAAATAATGAAGTGTAGTGGTTGCAGGCATCCGGCCCATCGCGAAGCGTTTCATTGTCTGGATGCAGTAACAGTTTAGATTTGTCTGAACTGCTACCTTGTATTCAATTGTGTTAAAGGATCATTATTTATAAGTATATAATTCGATAATTGTTCGATAATGGTGGGTAAGATGAAAGGAGAAACAGATTTACTATTATTATATAGCAAGGATAAAGTGATATTTAAACAAAAAATATCAAATCCTGAAATGTGGGATATCGCATTGGCTCGCCGTAATCAGCTTCTGAAAATACACTTGTCAAATGTTTCAAAGTTGGCTCGGGAATTTGGAGTCAACTTTGGCATGGGGGAATTCTTAGGGGTTATAGGATATTTACATGATTATGGGAAAGGTTCACCACAATGGAAGGAATATCTCATAAAAAAATTAATGTATGAAGATATTCCGACGATTCCCCATAGTAAATATGGCGCAAAATACTGTTTTACTAAAGCTGATTCATTTCAGTATATTGCCAATGGTGCCCGCAAAGAATGGTTTGATGTGAGGGCATTCGGCAGGTATTGGCGTTTATAGGGAAAATGAAAAGGAAGCTGGTGTATCAATCGTGATAAGGGGGCCTGTAAGTATGCAAAGTGCGTTCAGTATTGGTTCGGTAGATGTTGAAAGCTTGAAGATTACAAAAAGTGTAAATTTCGAAACAAACGTAAACAATCCATCGAAAAAAGCAGGTGATACAATAGGGCAAAAACACCGTGTCAGTAAAGGGGTATATGTAACATATGGAAGCATTAACAGACAGCTTTCAGAAAAAACGCATTTCTAATATGAGGATGTGGAGAATCTGAAAAAAGCGATACTAAAATTATTTGATAATGATGAATCTTCTGCACGTCAAAGCGGAAGTATGGAAGTAATAAAAGTCATCTGGTGGACACATACCGACCAAGTAGTATCTTCTGCTAAGGTACACCGTTGACTTAAAGTCAATCATGATGGAACCTATATGCTGACCTCTATAGACGGAGTAAAAACAGAGGAGCTTGACGGGCAATAAGTCCATAGAGACAGTAGTATTGATTGTCAGAAGCTGGTAGTTTAAAGACAGGGGCAAAGGAAAAAATCGTTACCGTGGTCCTGGTGGATAGTTATAATATTCTTATGCAGGGATATGTCTGTGACGGAAAAGATACACAACAAATTATGAATATCGACGGAAGGATGAAAAAAATGGATGTAATCAATAGAATGTCTGAAATTATCGGTCTTGAACCAATTACAGATAAAATTAATTATGTCTGCCATTCCGTTATTGATTGTGATACATACACGAGAAATAAAATAGAATATGTAGTTCATGGCCGAAGCATCCCTGCCTTTCTGCTTGTCCCCAAAGGCCATGGACCCTTTCCAGCCGTTTTGGTTAATCATCAGCACCATAGTCAACGAAACTGGGGCAAAAGTGAAGTTTGCGGATTAGTTGGTAATCCGTTACAGGCTTTTGGAAGTAAACTTGCTTGTGCAGGATTTGTGGTAATTGCTCCCGATGCAATATGTTTTGAGGAACGAAGGGTAAACGCATCTGGTACGGAAGAAAACCATAAAGAAGATGAATGGAATCATTTCCTTGCGCTATGTCATGGTATTTTAACAGGTGAAACACTGGCGAAGATTGCTATAGAAGATGCCATAGGTGCAATTAGTGTTCTTAATGGTTTGGATATTGTAGATAAATTTAAAATCGGCTGCTTAGGTCATTCCTACGGAGGAAACACGACATTTTTCGCTGCCGCTTTTGACCAAAGAATAAAATATGCTGTGTCAAGCGGAAGTGTTGTCAGCTATAAATATCGTATGGATAACTTAACAGGCATAGAAATGTCCAGTATTATCCCTGGATTTCTCAAAGAATTTGAAATTGCAGATGTAATAAAAGAAATAGCACCGAGACATTTCCTGATTATTTGTTCCGATGATGATAAGTATTCAAAGGATGCGCCACAAATCTTTGAGACGGTAAAAAAGCACTATACATCAAAAAATGCAGAACATAACCTGCAGATAAAGCAATATAAAGGCAGTCATCAGTTGACACAGGAACGCGTTGACTATATCTTAAATTGGATAATCGGCTTTGCTAAATGACTCGTATGCATAAATCCAATTGCCGTAATCAGGAGGATACGTAATATGATTGATGCACATGTTCATTTAGAAAAAGGGGAATATTGTATCGAATGGATTAACGAATTCATTTCCTATGCAGTATCCCGAAATATTGATGAAATTTATTTTCTTGAACATACTCACATTTTTAAAGAATGCCAGAGTTTATATGATGAAATGTCCCAATATAATGCGTATCAAAATCTATGGTATAAGAAAAAACTAAAAATGTCACGGCCGCTGAAAGACTATACAGATTTCATCGAACGAATGAAGAATAATCATTTTCCGGTTAAAGTGAAGTTTGGGTTGGAGGTATGCTATTCCCCCGGGCACGAGGCGGATATAGAAAGGCTGAAAAAAGCATATCCCTTTGATTTCCTTGTTGGTTCAATACATTTTATTGACGGCTGGGCCTTTAGCCATATAAAACAGCCATGGAAAAGGGAGGATTATGATTTAAAAGTTTTGTATCGTCGTTATTATAAATTGATGTATGCGTTAGCAGACAGTACTCTTTTTTCGGGGTTAGCGCATCCGAATTCATTGCAATGCTTTGGAGCATATCCGATAGAAGATTATATGGAAGAATACGAAAAAATTGCTGATGTGTTAAAGAAAAACAATATGTATATTGAAGAAAGCAGCGGATTGGCAATCAATTATGGGGATATGGAATTAGGAATGAATAAACGGATGCTGGAAGCAATGAAGAACAAAAAAGTCAAAATCGTTACCGCATCAGATGCCCATATTCCTCAAAATGTTGGTAAGCTGATACCGGAAATGTATGATTATCTCACTAAGGAAAATCGTATTCTCCATTTAAACCAAAATATGGATGGATTCTTTTGAGTCGCATGATACAATAAACTTGTTGTTGTAAGATTATTGCTGATATGGTGTTAGGATAGCAGAATATAACAGGAGAAAAGGAATGGCAAATTTACAAGTGAAGAAAGAGATATTAGAGATAGTGGATAATCAGTTAAAAGCAAATGATCCCCCTTGCACGAAAGCAGTTTATGAAAGATTACTTGAGGCCGGATGTTCTAATAGAGAGGCAAAGGAAAAAATCGGCACTGTAGTCTTAACGGAAATTTATGATATCCTAAAGCAGGGAAAATCATTTTCTGAGGAAAAATATGAAAAAAGTCTGAAAGAAATGCTTCAGCAAAGCCTTGATTTTGAAGAGGATGGTTCTCTTAATGCAGAATGGGATGAGCTTGTTCAAAAGGGATATGAATGTATAGGGAAGCAGAAAACAGAGGAGGGATTGGGATATTGGGAAGAGGCCTGGTTAAAATTTCAGTCTGTTATGGAACAGCAGGCAGAAGTGCTTCCGCTTATTGAATTGATGGAAGAACTGGATTATAGTTACCCAATAGATGGATGGTTACAGGATTATGAAATGGAACTTGGTAATGCCGGAAAAAATGAGGAAAGAATTGCTTTTTGCCGGAAAGTATTAGAAATATTCGATTGGAAGGCGGAGGATGACAGCTGCTTTCAGTGTGGGGTGGCAGATTCCCTTTTTGCAATGGGAAAGAAAGAGGATGCCTGTAGCTATTATGAAAAATGGCTGACTGAGGATCTCCGGAACAGTAATGGAATAGCTGGATTCAGTTGGCTCCTTTTGGAAAACGGGGAAGCAGAAAGGGCATATGAATTAGTAAGAAAAGCAACATGGGGTATCTCCTGCAACATAGATAATTTGATTCTCTTTATGCGGGCAAAACAATTGGCGGAATATGTTGGAAAACAGGATGAGAGTGAATGGTATCAGCAGCAGCAGGATAAGTTTGAGGAATCCTTTCGAAATTTGGAATGGGGTGAGGAGGATATTTTTGATGAATTTACAGCGCCCAAACAGATACCTGTTGTAAAGCCGCTAAAGATATATCCGAACGATCAATGTCCGTGCGGAAGTGGAAAAAAATACAAGAAATGCTGCGGAAAAAAATAATTACAATAAGAAGAAAGCGGATGGTGAGGGTTAATGAATTTATCAAAGTTTTTAAACTCAGTGGATACTTTATCCCAGTTGATGGACAGGGAACAGCTTACAGCATTTATTCATGAAATTGCCAGATCGCTTCCGGAAACAAATCGTACTAATTTTCTGAAAAGACTGAAAAACAGTACAGATTCTGCGGGAAAAGAAAAGGATTATAAGGAAACAGATAAGAGCAGGTACATAGAAATAAAAAGAAAGCTTGAAAAGATAGAAGAATGGGAAATGAGTTAATGCAGTACTCTTAACGAAGAATATGATGATTGGTATAATAGTGATGCGGAGGAGTATCAGGATTATTCGGAGGAACCTCTTACAATTGAGGAACTGGAGGATTATAATCTTGCGAAGATTAATTATAAGGATCTGGCAGTAGAGGCCTTGTATCTTACGTATTCTATAAACCCGCTGGATGGAAGAGCGCAAGCCTTGTATAGCATAATTCAAGAAGCAGAAATAAGTGAGATTTCTTTGGAAATGATTATGCAGTGTGGAGAAGAACTTACAGAGTTTAACGAATTCCTTCCAAAGTGGATTGCATACCTTGGAAATCAAAATTCTCATATAGCCCTGAAACTGTTGAATGAGGCGATGGAACTTTCAGGCGATGCATAGTGTTTGTTGACGAGTGCGAGAGCTTACAAGGAGCGGCATCCCGGACTATACGAAAAATATATCAGGGAAAATCAGAATAAATTAAGTTATGAAAATTTGTTGTTAGTGGGTAAAGAAGCATTGGAAAGAATCGTTCCTAAGCATTTGGTCAGAAGTCGTATAGCATTACTCCTTGCAAATATGGTAATAAGAAAAAGCGGAAAAGTAACGACAGAAGTGGAGCAATACTGGATGGAGACATTTCGTTCCGATTCATGTACGGTTCATTTCCTGCGCATGATGATGGAATGCCGGGATTTTTATAAATGGCAAAAAAAACTACAAGAAATCAATCATGGTTTTCTTATTAAAAACAAGAATGGAAATTCATATGCTTATGACAGAGCTTCTGATTTAAAGGAGAATGAGCCGAATCTGGAGAATATTTATCTGACTGCAATCTTAAATGGAGAATATAATTTTATAAAGGAACAGGGAATGAATTATAAAGGAGCGCTGGGGTGGAGCGCGTCTTATATGAAAAATGGGCTATCTGCATTTTTGCTGCTTCTCCTGAATTCTGAATTGCTTCTGCAGGGGGGAAGGGAAATGTTTTGTCCAATCGAAACGGCGGCATCCATTGTCTGAAACGGAGCAGGATAGCTATTTGAAATGGGTTGAGCAGCTTGTAAGAAAAAGAGTGGATGGTATTATGGAAGGTAATTATAGAAAGTATTATCATGAATGTGCAGGATATATTGCAGCATTAGGTGAAGTGATGGAGTCCAGAGGCATCTTGAAGGGAAAGCAAAGATTGATGCTCGGGTATAAACAGGACTATTCCAGAAGAAGGGCATTTCATGAAGCATTAAGGAATTTTGGTATGAGGGATTAACATGAATAAAGAATATGATGGATACCGGTATGTAGAAGGCGGCGTATGCGCCGCAATAGGGTTTTCCGCTAATGGTCTGAACTGCGGTTTGAATCCTGACAAGTCCAAAAATGATTTGGGAATGATCTATAGTGAAAGGTTGTGTACGGCTGCTGCAGTATATACGCAAAATAAGGTAAAGGGCGCCCCTGTCCTTGTGACAAAGCGGCATCTGGAGGCCAGTGGCGGTACTGCAAAGGCGGTTATCGTCAATTCGAAAAATGCGAATACCTGTAACGCAGATGGCGTGGATATTGCAGAGGAAATCTGCGGACTTGCGGCAAACGCTCTTGGGATTTATGCCCGGGAAGTGATAATTGCATCTACCGGCGTTATAGGACAGCCTATGTCTGTGAAGCCGTTTGCGGAGCATATGCAGGAGCTGGCGGCAGGTTTATCCAAAGATGGGCATAGAGAAGCCGCCACGGCCATTATGACGACAGATACGGTCAGAAAAGAAGCGGCTGTAGAATTTAAGATTGCAGACAGGGTATGCCGTCTGGGAGGTATGGCAAAAGGAAGCGGTATGATACATCCCAATATGGCAACCACCTTGAATTTTATAACAACGGATGTGTCAATAAGCGCAGAAATGCTGCAGAACGCATTAAAAGATATCGTGAAAACGACCTATAACTGTTTAAGTATTGATGGGGATACCTCCACCAATGATATGGTGAGTGTTATGGCGAACGGCGAGGCCGGAAATCCGGAGATTACCGCAGATGGGACTGCATATCAAAGCTTCCGTCTGGCATTGTTTATTGTTATGTCGGAGCTGACAAAAATGCTGGCGGCAGATGGTGAAGGCGCCTCCAAGTTCCTGGAGTGCTCCTGCTCAGGAGCACCTGATCAGCGGACTGCCGTAATGGTAGCCAAAAGTGTAATTCAATCTTCTTTAGTAAAATGCCTGATGTTTGGCGGAGATGCAAACTGGGGACGGATTATGTGTGCAATTGGTTATGCAGATGCAGAATTTGATATGAACAGAGTGGATGTGGATGTATCCTCTGACGCTGGCACTATAGAAGTATGTAGAGGAAATTCCGTAATCCTGCCATTTTCTGAAGAAAAAGCAGCGATGATACTGGGAGAAAAAGAGATTACAATTGCTGTTAATCTGAATCTGGGAGAAGCCGAGGCGAAAGCGTGGGGCTGTGATCTGACCTATGATTATGTGAAAATAAATGGGGATTACCGTTCCTGACGAACCTTATTGGGAAGCTCAGATTCTGTTTAATTACAATAAAGGAGATCCATAACATGCATCCTCTTATGAAACCGCAAAAACTGCGTCCGGGAGATACCATAGCAACAATATCCTTATCAGGAGGACGGGCCGGCGATCCTGACATGATAGAACGATATACCTTTGGAAAACAGCAGCTGAAAGAACATTTCGGTTTGCATGTTGTGGAAACGCCCAATTCCCTGAAAGGGAAAGCATATTTGTATAACAATCCCCGATGCAGGGCGGAGGATTTGAATTGGGCGCTGACGAATCCACGGATAAAAGGAATCTTCGTGAATTCGGGGGGAGATGACGGTGCACGACTGCTGCCGTATCTTGATGTTAATCGGATCAGAAGCAATCCTAAGATCCTGCTTGGCTATTCCGATGTATCCGTGTTTCATATGATGTTTACCTATGCAGGGGTCTCTTCCTTTTATGGGGCAAACGTGCTTTCATCAATAGCGCAGCCGGATGGCCTTGATACTTATACGGAAAAGTGGATCCGGAAGGTTCTCTTTTCCGGATCCTGCATCGGAGAAGTGGAGCCTGAAGATAAACGGGCTGAAATCCAGTGGGATAAAACGAAAAAGTCCGAATGGGTCACGAATACCGGCTATGAGCTTCTGCAGGGGAAAGGCAGGGTAACAGGCCGTTTGCTGGGGGGCTGCTGTGGTTCTATGCAGCAGATCATGGGAACGGAAATATTTCCGGATAAGGAGCTATGGAAAGACAGTATTTTGTTTATGGATATCGGTACCCCTTATGGGGTGGAGACGGCAACGCTTCATCAGCTGAGGGCTTTTGCCGCAGCAGGGATATTCAAGTATGCAAGAGGATTACTCTGTACGGGAATGAATGACAGTGATAAGGATATATTGATAAAAGTAATACGGTATGAGGAAGGTTTAACAGATCTTCCGGTTTTGTATAATCTTGCTATTGGCCACAGAATCCCTATGACGGTTATACCAACAGGAGCCTTGGCTGAAATTGACTGTGATCATACTACTTTTTCCATATTGGAAGCAGGCGTAAAAGAATAATTTTAACGCCTGCTGCTATTATTCGTTTATAGAAACAGGGGGTTCTGATAATAAGCGTGGGTTTAAAGCGGCTTGTACCTGGAAGCACAGGAAAAACAGGGAAGATAACATGGGGGTAGATATGGTTTATGACGATTTGCTGGATAACATTGCGGAACAGCTTTCGGCAGCGGGACATACGGAGCTGCTGGAGAAGATAAGAAACCCGGAGGTCTGTATCCATTTGGCTTTATGCAGGGAACCTTATATTCAGTACATGATTAGCGGTAAAAAAACAATCGAATCCAGAATCACGAAGAATAAATGTATGCCCTACGGAAAAGTGGAGAAGGGGGATCTGGTTATCCTGAAACAGACATCAGGACCGGTGCTTGCGGTTTTTTCCGTAGCTGAGGTGAACAGCTTTGATACCCGGTATAGCAGCCTGCCGGAAATAAGACACACCTATCAGAAGCAATTGTATATCCATGATGACTGGTGGGAAAATAAAAAGGATGCCCGTTATGCTGCTTTGATCGGAATCAGGGAAATTGCCGCTCTGCAGCCAATCCGGCTTGCTCTGGAAAAAAACAGGCAGTCGTGGATCATACTGAGAGAGCGGGGGGAGAAACCAAAGGTACCGCTGAATATAGCGGAGAAAGCAGCTTCTTTCTATCCATATGCAGGAATTGATCAGCTTCAGGAGGCATTCAAAGCGGGAAAATTGACGGTAAAAGAACTTGTATTGCTTTACCTTAATCGGATAGCAAAGTTTGACTGCGGTGACAATGGCTTGAAGGCTGTTTTGGAAATTAACCCGGATGCGCTGTTTTTGGCGGAGGCTTTGGACAGAAAGCTGGCAAGAGGAGAGCAGACAGGCGCCTTGTTCGGCATACCGGTTTTGATTAAGGACAACATCAATACGTCTGACAGAATGCATACGCGTGCCGGTTCTTTTGCGCTGAAGGATAATTATGCCCCTGCCGATGCGGCGATCGTCAAAAAGCTGCGTGAGGCCGATGCTGTTTTGCTGGGTAAAGCAAATATGACGGAATTTGCCAATTTTATGACCGACGGGGAAATGCCGGACGGTTACAGTGCCTGCGGCGGTCAGGTGATAAATCCCTATGTGCGGGAAAAAACACCCGGCGGTTCCAGTTCAGGCTCCGCTGTGGCAGTTGCGGCCGGGTTCTGTACGGCGGCAATCGGTACGGAAACCTGCGGCTCCATCGTTTCCCCGTCGGGCCAAAACGGAATTGTCGGGATAAAACCAACTCTGGGTCTGGTCGGCCGAAGCGGGATTATTCCTATTTCCAGCACGCTGGATACGGCAGGGCCTATGGCAAGAACGGTCCGGGATGCTGCAATTGTTCTTGATGTAATATCCGGTGAGGATCCGGATGATCCGGCAACCTTTCTGCAGCCCGTAACGGTATGTGCGGACGCAGCGGCGGAGAGCAGTCTGACGGGTCTGAAAATAGGTATTTACCGGCCGGGAACAACTGCCTGTCAGGAAATGCACAGAGCACGATTTGCTTTCCTATGTAAAAAAATAAGGGAATCGGGTGCAATTCTTACGGATAACCTGGAATTCCATGAGGATTTTAATGTATGGCATATAACGAAATACGAGTTCAAATCGGCCATGAATTATTATCTTTCCACATGTCATGCGGACACCAATATAAGAACACTGTCGGATATCATAGCCTGCCATGAGGCGTACCCGGATATTGCATTACGATATGGACAGAGAAATCTGGCGGAAATAGAAGCGCATACCGGAGGAAATCTCACGGAGGCGGAATATCTGCATATGCTGGTCAGGCGGGATGAGGTGATACAAAGTTTTGATGCGTTATTTGCGAAATATGACATTGATATTATAATGTGCGAAACCTATAACAATACCATTGCCCCGTTCACAGGATTCCCCAGCCTAATTCTTCCTATCGGGCAGAGAGAGGATAAGCTTCCTATAGACTGTTATTTTATGGCGAGGCGGTTTCAGGAAAAAACATTGATTAAGGCGGCAGCCGCAATAGAAAAGCTCCTCGGGGTAACATTACGTCCTGTACTTTAATACAGATGTGGTAACTTGTAAGGGCATGATATATTGTAAGGTTGACATGACAGAAAAATACGGATATACTAAACGTAAAGTTTACCTTACATAGGAGCTTCGCATACGGACAAGAACAAGTGTGAAAGTTCCTTTTATACTACTTATTGTTGCAGTATCACGGGTTTACCTGCGATATGCGGAGGATAGAAATGAAAAACAGGATAAGGCAGCTGCGGGAAGAAAAAGGGTTAACCCAGGAGCAGTTAGGAGAGATGGTAGGGACCTCCAGGCAGGCCATTAACGCAATAGAAACGGAAAAGTCCGAACCGTCCATCTGGCTTGCCTATGACATTTCCCAGGCTTTTGGATGTTCAATCGAAGAAGTTTTTTTATTTGGAGAAAGTCCCAGAAAATCAAGGGCGGACAGCAGCAGGAGGGATAATCATGGCAATCAGGCAGCTTCGATATAACCAGGATCCGATTTTGCGGAAACGGTGTAAAGAGGTAAAGGAAGTGAATGACAGAATCAGGCTTTTGCTGGATGATATGCTGGATACCCTGCATCATACAGAAAACGCGGCGGCTCTGGCCGCCAATCAGGTCGGTATCGTAAAAAGGCTGGTGGTCATCGATTATTGCGACCGCCTGCTGAAACTGGTAAACCCGCAGATAATCGAAAGCAGCGGTATCCAGGAATGCATGGAAGGCTGTCTCAGTTTTCCGGGCCGTTTCGTGAAAACCATCCGGCCTCAGCGGGTCACTGTCCGTGCCCTGAATGAGTACGGAGAAGAAATCCGGATATCCGGAGAAAACGAGATGGCAAAATGTTTATGCCATGAAATCGGACATCTGGATGGTGAGATTTTTCTTGATAAGGCCATTGAGGAAGATGAAAATGAGGGAAGCTGACCCCCTGTATCTGGGAAAGCTTCCTGTAATGGAGTAGGAGGAAGGATGCAGCCGATAAGGGGGATGGCGGATGAAAGATGAGAGACTGGAAAACATGCCGGATAACGATCTGGAAGTTACTGCATGGAGGGATGCTTTTTCAACAGAAGTATGTACTTGGAAGTATCCGAAACCTTATGATATTTATAATCTTCCCGATTATGAAATATTGTGCAGGAAATCCATCGGTTTTGCCAATGAGGAAAAAAAGAAAAACTTCAGAGGGGTTCTGTGTCAGGGGAAACTGATCGGTTTTTTTAACCTGAAGGATGAAGGTTCAGAAGTTTTTTTCGGTATCGGAATCCGGCCGGATTGGTGTTCAAAAGGCTTTGGAAGCCGTATCATCCGATTGGCGACAGCGGAAAGTGCCCGCTTATATGGCGCCAAAACAATATATCTGGATGTAAGGGAATGGAATCAAAGAGCTGTTTCCTGCTATTCGTCTGCCGGATTCCGTGTCCGGGAAAGGCTCGCACAGGATACATATGCGGGAAGCGGGGAATTCATCCGAATGGAATTTGATTGGAAGGATAAACGATGAAAATGACTATTATTTTTCCGTCTTTTACAGAGGCTCTTCTTCATAGTGAATCGGAAGCTTAAGAACCTCCGGCTCCAGTTTGTCATGATAAATATCGTCTCCGCCCGCTTCCACATAGACTTTTCCTATTTCTTTAAAGGTTTTCAGGCCTTCGGGCGTCACATATTTCTGCTTTGTAAATTCCATATGCAGCCTGTAAAGTGTGGAGCGGAAGGAAGAGATGGTACGCTCATTGTCCCTGTCTATATGGGATTCCAGCAGTACTTTTATTTCCTTAACATCGGTGTGAGTCTCTGCTTCATATTGGCGGAGTGTTTCGATTTCTGACTGATGCTGCTTCAGTGTGTTTTGTATCAGGGTATCCTTATCCTCAAGCCCTTTCCTTTTTCTGTAATATCGGGTTAGAAGGCTTCCGAGAGTGGTAAACAGCTTAGACAGGCAGGAAATCAGGGATGAGAGAAAAAAGATGACGCCAAAGATTGTTATCGTGTCATATGTTCTTAGAGAATCGATGATTGTATCCATGTAAACGTTAAACCTTTCTACAGCTTGATGTATTTATTGGAAACATAACCTGTTTTTTTCTGGAATTCGATATAATACCAGCCGGTAGCGGTATCCTGATGAAGAATGTTCACGGTGTCATTTGCCGATAAAATAAACGCGGCTTGTCCGGAAATAGGGGAGCGTCGGCAGTTTAGCCGGCTGCAGTTGGAAACGGTTCCTTTGACGGAACGGATATAAGAATAGCTGCACCATTTATCCTCTGTGCGGCTGATTTTACACCAGTTATTTTCCATTATGTATATATTTACGGTGTCTCCCTTGTGCATCTGAGCGATGATTTGCCCGGATGTGGAGGGAGCATTTCTTATATTGAGGGTTGATGCGGTAATTTCATTCCAGTGCCTGTTATCCGGAGCAGATGGGGGAACGGCGCCGGCAGCGTATTCTTTGTATAAATGATTAACATCTATGGGATTCATAGAACCGGGAACGCGGGCGGAGCCATACTGCCATATTTCATATTTTTCCGCGGAGGGGGGATTGACAGAATATCGTGCGCACCAGATATCATATTTTTTGAGGCGGCTGTAATCAACCATGGTCTGAAACCAGTTATCCGAGGCATATACGCCCGGCAGATAGCCACGTTCCCGGATTCGGTCACAGAATGCCATAATATTTTTGGTACGCTGTTCTTTTGTGAGATTGTCGGCACGTCCCGAATGGGATTGGTTGGCGTATTCGGAATCAATGAAGATGGGATAGGTGACCGGATAGTTTTTGATTTGATTTATTGTCCAGTCGGCCTGTTGGATAGCTTCTGTTTCGTTGACGGATTGATCATATAAATAGAAGCCAATTCTCATGTGATTGTTCAGGGCTTCTGTTGTGTAGAAAAGGAACTTCTTGTCAAGAGTCAGGACGCCGGTGGTGTAAGAACGGTAGCCAACCCGGATGATTATATCTTTGTATTTGGCAGCGGTGAGGGACAGGTTGATGGTATTGTGATGGGAGATATCGATTAAATCACGAATCGGATTGGAGGGCCGGGAATGAGGGGGAGAATTGTATTTTCGTGCGTTTGTATAGTCAATACCGGATAGTTCTCCATAGTATGTGAAGGCATTTCCGCGGGAAGAATATTTGGTTCGGACAAGATCGTCGGCAGTACTTTTTGCTTCCAGGATCCACGCTTCGCCGGTATCGTCAATTTCAATGATGCCGATATGTCCGCTGCGCCAGATAAGCATACCGTTCATCAGGCGGCTGGGATCGGAGACTCTGTACAGGTGGGTCATTTTTGCTTTTAGCTGGGAACTTCCTATGTGGGGGATTCCGAAGGATTTGCATACAAAACCGGAACAGTCAATCCCTGTTTTCCCGACTTTGCACAAGGCCATGGCTTTGATGGATGGGGTATAGACGGTGGGGTACATGGAGGCGAGGGCGGCGATTTTGGATGGGGTTATGGGTTCGTATTTCAGGCCGTATATGTATACGATGCCGGTGGAGAGCATTTCTTTAGCAAGGGTGATGGCGGTTGGGATTGAGGTTGGCATGTGGTGGGGGTCCTTTCTTTGTTGGTGGGTGAGGATGGGATGGGGTAGAGGCGGTGGAGATTTTTAATGGGGGGAGTATTTTGTTGTGAGGGAGGATAATGGGGATAAGATTGAGACGGATTAAAATAGGGGAGGGCGGAGAACGTGTTGAGAATTGTGGAGGAAATTATTGCAGATAGGGTTAGATGTATAGATGAAATAAATGCATTAGTTAAATAGATTGGTTTGGAGGTTAGATTATAAAATAGCGATTTAGGGGGCCTATCCTTCTATGAAGATGCCACCGGGAAGTATGTTATGGGTGCCGATTCAGTACCAAAAAAATTGGGTAAAAACCCTATTGTGATGCCCGAACTATGGGCATATGTTGGGGGTGCAAACCGCCAATGCCAGGTAGCGTATAAATTCAACGTAGAAGATTATGAAACCTTCTACATTGAAAAGATAGAAAAGTACAATAATCAGTGGATTACTTATTCATTTGTAGGCACTACATCAGGTGGCATCTCAACGAATCTTTCCTATTCCATAGGAAAGGATATGAATATAAGCCCATATGTGCTTTTGAGGATAACGCTAACACCAGGAAGTGATACGGGTAAGGAAAGTTTTGTAAGGATAACCAACCTTAGAATATCTTAAATTTAATAATCTTTCCCTGCATGCAATCATATAGGGCTTGAACCTGGCAAATATAAAAGTTTTGCACTTGCAATAACGTCGGAGTATTGGAATGAAATATTAGCGATCATAGTATCAGATGTGTTGTCCATAGTCAGATTTCCTATTGCAGCACCTCCAGACTGACTAGAAGTATAGTCGCTAAAATGTAATACACCTCCAACAAGCCTATAACCGGGAATGTTATTACTCAAATTCGCTGTTGAGGTTTTTACGAGAGCGTGTTCCTTGATTATATAAGGAGTTCCGGTTTTGATGTAATAACCGCCAAACATGCCAGAAACAACAGTACCATATTGAGAACCCGCCTGAACACGAGCATTATCGGCACTAATCACTGAAGCTTGCATTGCTCCTGCAACATTTAAATTTGTAAATCCATAAAGTACAAGTTCATAACCTTGAATTTCTTCGGGCGTAGCCGCTATATAAGCATTGTTGCCTGTCCCATACTTGCCTTTGAGATTTGCAATATAGGATATGCCGTTAAATGGGACCCATACTGCATCAGCACCTCGTATATACTTTACTCCTGACTCCTCCTTAAATTTTAACCCTCCTAAATCGCTACTTTGTTAAATTGACAAACAATGATATTATTGTACATAAGCAAATAAATAATATGGATTTTCTAAACGTTTTATTAAATAAAGTAGCGATTTAGGGGGGTGTAGCTTTGAACGACGGGAGGATGGTGCTTACATAACCTACACCCCTCCGGGAGGTGCTGATCCAGTGGTAAAAAAATTGGGTGATAGTCCCTTTACAGCCACTTTCTCCATTCGATGTGCAATGTGGCAATCCCATTATGATTTTAATGGTTCAATAACTGCTACAGCAAAGCTAATTTACCAGAATGGACACCTGAGTGTAAGCATTGTTTCAAATGGAAGAGGAATTGTATATGGAGGAGATTATGCATGGCTTGATAGTATATCGGTTACAGGTTTTACTCCAATGTAAAAGTATGGCTAAAGCCGGCTTTATTTAATTCGTAAAGTAGATAAATCATTTGTGTTAATAAAAACAATATACTTTTACTTGGTTTGCATACGCGTATGCAGATCCTGCTTTACCGCCTACTTTGGTGTAAAAGATTCCATTATTATAGCTTTTTACAACGCGTAAGCCACGATCTATTGCATTATTATCTGCTCCCCCAACAAGCAGGGTTGGCTCGACGATAAAATTGTCAACAGTAAGGCTTTGGTAATTTGATATTGTTTTTGTAACATCTATACTTAGCCCACTATGTTCATGGCTTCCATCATAGATTCCCAAAAGCACAACTGTCTTACCCCCCAATAATTTTTTTGATGCTGCATCGGCACCTAATTGGGCGTAGTATTTCACATTTGCGCCGCTCCCTTCAGGAATGAGCTTCACATTCCCTAAATCGCTATATAGATTATTAAGAAATATATAAAATATTATTGATTAAGTAAAATAGTATAATATGTTAAATAGCGATTTAGGGGGCCTTCACTTTTATGAAAATGCTACCGGAAAGTATGTGGTGGGTGCCGATTCAGTACCAAAAAAATTGGGTAGCTATCTAAAAATAAATAGTTTTTATGCAGAACATGTGTATACTCCTGACGACTTTTCATATGCAACACTTATTCTCGATGTTAAAGATGCATCTATGGTTACTTTAGGGGGAATCGATTGCCCACCAGGAACATCCCAAGGTCTTACCATTATTGGAGATAACACCACACTATTTTCCTTCTTTAACCATAGTGATTATGCATCATTCAATGGCATGATCGCAGCAGCTAATAAAACTTATGATGTAAACCAGTACAGTACATTTACGATCAGAGTGCAAATGAGATATGGCGGTACTTATCCAAGGTTAAAGAATATAGTAATCGAATGAAATTTAAAGAGGCCTTTATGACTCTAATAGCATCGCAATCTTAACTGACTGAAAATCATTATCGTTAGTAGTAAATGTAATATTGCATCCATTCGCAGATGTAACCAGCAAACACATCATAACTGTGGCAAAATTAACTTTTAATTTCGCCCCCTTGTGTCCCAGTTCAATGGCAGTGAAATCCCCAGAATTAAGAGTGTAAGCCCATGCATCAGCAGAAATATCATTAACTCGCGCAGATAGGATTAGTAGTGCATCTTTGCAAACTGGCAAGTCAATCGTTATCGTAAACAGACTCTGTGCTAAGTTATCCCAAGAATGTGTTAAATGGTATGCAGTCAAATTATTAAAAGGGTACACTGTATCTGCACCTGCCTTTTTATATCCAGGTTGACCATCTGTGGTATAGCCAAAACGATTCCCTCCTAAATCGCTATTTTGGATAATACATTATTAAACATAAGCGATTATTTAAAAGAGAGTAATTTTATTTCAAAACCATTTAACTATTCTGAAAAGCATTTTTATTATAAAGTGATTGAAAGTTTTGCTGGTAATAAAAGTTTTGTGTAGAGGAAAATAAAATTAATTAAACGATAATAAATCTTTTTATAAAATTACAATACTAATACGACAAATAGACATGAACATAGTCCATGTCAAAAATATGCTTTACAAATTAATTAATACTTATTTAAGCTGCATGTATTTTACATTCAGATCTAATTCTTTCTATATTACTATAAATATAATAATCATTAGTGGTATCTATGCTTTCGTGCCCCATCATATCTTTTAAATCTTGAATTTTTACACCCTTATTTATCATAGATGTCGCAAACCATTTTCTGAATCGATGAAGATGGACATTTGTTACTTTAGCCCGTAAACCGATTTCTTTTACATATGCATGGATTGAATTAACTGTTAATTTTCCGTGTGGTTGACGATCCGATGCAAACAAATATTCCGATTCGTATCCACGTGTCCGTAAATAAAATTGCATATGCACTTTGCATCTGGAAGAAAAATATACTAGCCGTTCTTTAGCACCTTTCCCATGAATCATTATGGACATTTGATCAAAATTGATGTCAGATAAGAGAATTTTAGTAACCTCTTCCCTACGGATACCTGTTGATACTAATAAGTCTATAAGTGCTGTTTCTTTGGGAGTTGCACATGCATCCTGCATTAATGCGATGTCCTCATCAGTATATGGCATTTCCATTTTCTTTTCTATTTTGACTCTCTTAATTCGTCTGCATGGATTTTTGATAACGTAATCTTCATCCTCCATCCAACTGTAAAAAGTGTTCAAGTTACGTCGGACATTATCAACATAGGAATTTTGATTTCCTTTGCTGATAAGTCCTAAGTAACATCTGATCGCATTCGTATTAACTTTTTTTAAGTCCATATTAATACATGATGCAAAACGGTTTATAGTATATTGATATTGTATGAGGGTATTGGGAAGACAGCCCTCAATTTTTTTACAAGATAGAAAGTTTTGTATGAGTTTGTTTGTGTCATCCATATCCACTGAGGGTAGATCTTTTGATTCAGAAATGTCATAACATTGTAGAACATTCGATAACGTATATATGAGCATATCTAGCTGCTCAACCGTTAGGTTTTCGGACATTGTTTGTGTTACCAGGCTAATAAGTTTTTCTTTTGAATCATTCATACACGTATACTCCTTTTTTGTAGTGTTATTTACCATTCTAATAATTACAAATCACTTTTATTTTGTCAATCAGATGAATAAACGTGTATAAAAGAACAAAAAGATATTTCATTAAATAGCGATTTAGGGGGCAATCATTTCGGACATACAGTCGATGGGCGGCCAGGCTGGAAGGATGGTGCTGATACAGTTCACCCTTTTAAATCAGGAGAAATTGCTGCCGAAAACAAAATAAATAATAGCACAGCAATTTCCATTCAGCTTCCTGACGGTATTACTGAAGGAATCATTGTGGTAAATGTAATAAGCACAATGAATAAAACGCTTGAAATCCAGCTTGATTGTGAATCGGAACTGCTATCAAGCTGTATAACGATGCCTGACGAAAATAGGATTATGAACAACAGTATATTTACAATAAAAGCTGCAACAAGCCAAACGATAACAGCTGCCTTTAAAAATTCTTACGGAAATGCTTATACCAGTGGCTCCATTTTTTTATTAATTTAATGCCCGCTTTAAAATGATAAAAGATAAATATCGAATGCACATCGAAATTCACAATTACCAATACTTCCCCAGGGTACGTTTAGAGTCATCGTAATGTTTAAAGTTTTGTGTTCTGTATCAATTGTAATATTATAAGAATTTAAACCCATCCAAGGTACATTAGAAGATTGTTCTACAGAACCCATAAAAATTCCTGTAGGCTCAGGATTAACCACAAACCTTATATATTCGGCATCGGATTGATTTAAATCATAGGTATATGGTATTTCCAGTTTAGGAGTAAGAGTTTTAAAAGTGCCCCTTGCAGTTCCCAAATAAATGGAGTTACCTAATTTTTTTGTCACTGTATCGGCACCAGTAGTGGGTATATAAGTAATATACACACCGTCCTCCCTGGCATCCATGCCCTTAATCGCTCCGCTGTCGTTCAGGGAGGATAAATCGCTATTTAATTCACTAACCAACGCCGTACTAGCCGCAATTTTGTCGCTGTTCGATTCCCGCGAGCTGGAGATGCCATCGATGGCACCTAATTTGGCCTGAGCGGTCTTTCCATCATCGAATTCCAGTGTATTTGCTTTCGTCCAGTGGGATACAAGCTGGAAACCGGATGAAGTTAATATGTATTTTTTGAATTTTTTGTAACCTGATACAATGCTCATATTATTTCCCTTTCTTCGTATTCTTTATTCCAGAAAAACATACCTTCCATTTCTTCCAAAGTAGGTTCTGTATCTGAATAAACGTTATAAATTTGGCGGTTTTTGCCTGAGAGCTGCTGCTCGATAAAAACCAGTTTCTGTTCTATGAAATTGAAAAGGGAGGCGGTGAACGCCTCCAGGTCAGGATGATTCCGGATAAGGCCGGCGGCGCCTGCCGGATTGCCGGCTTTCAGGAGCGCTTTGTGCTGGTCGGAAACATCCTTGTTCCGCAGACGGGCTGAGCTGTGCGGGATGTAGGTAAAATCGTCATTGTTCATGGAAGCCTCCGTATCTAGTATTCGGCGAACCATTCGGTTCCGGGGCCGAAGTCACCCGCCGGTTCCGTCTGGTCTTCTGTAATTATTACTGATTGGGATAAGGATGCAACCTGCCACAGGTCGTGAAGGCCCTGTTCGATTTTGTTTATGCTGTCCATATCAATGATATAGGGCTTCAGGAGCTCCTGATTTTCTTCAAGCAGCCTGGAAGCGGAGGCATAATCCTCCTGGTCCATGTATTTATAGTATTCCAGGACAAGGGGGGCAACCGAAGAGTCCACATCTTTATAATTTGATAATTGATAAGCCAATATTTCACCTCCTTCCTATCTTGGAATCTCATAATCGTAATATAGTGGATGAAAACGGTACATGGTTATGGAGGTAGTTGGTACGGTGCCTCCCAGGTTATGAGATACGTTTTTAATAATATATTGGTAAGGATCGGGGGTATCCTGTTTTTGCCAGGTTACCTTTTCAAATACATCCAGCCAGGGGACGCACAGGGTGGTAATGGTTACGATGTCGTTCCAGGATGAGGTTTTTATATTTTCATAGATGGCATTTTCCATTGCCACGGAATCGGATTGTATGTTTTCATAGGTATCCCCGGTTTTGACGTCGAGTACGATGCCTATCTGCTGTATGGTGAAGGGGTTGTCCGGTTCCACCCGGAATACAATATTCTTGCAGTTATACCGTTCTTTAAAATAGTCTTTGGTATATACGGGATCGTCCGAAGAAGCGGTAAGCACGCATACGGCGTGGGGCTGGTACTGGCCGAGATAGTAGAAACGGCCTGCTTTTTCCACCCTTTTATACTGCAGAACATAGGTTTCATCCTTATGCATGGTCCCTTTTTCAACGGGTGTGGTGGTGTTTTCGTAATAAATGGGAGTGGGAGAGAGGTTGTTAATCTGCAGCTGCATACCGTCCTGGTTATCGCTGGTTGGGATAAAGGCAATATAATCATTGGATGCATATTTGTCATATTCGCTGAGCTGCAGACGGTAGGTATTTCCCGAGGTGGTGCATTCCGTAGCCATTCTGTCAATATCGTAGACGGAACCGAGGACTTCAGTTACATTTTTTATGTTTTCGATATCATAGTCCACGGATTCCCCGCTGTCTGTGATTACCGATTGCAGGAAGGCATTGTCCAGGGTAATCGGATCATTTTCACATGAAGGGATCGAATGGCAGCAGAAGTTATTGTATACGTCAAAATATTTCTGGATATTGGGATAGAGTCCCGTAATTTCGTTAATTTCGTCGGAAACCATACAGCCTATATTAAATTCCAGGTCATAGGGAAGGCGGTTCCAGTCGGGGTTATCCTCCCGGTATTTCTCATAGTCCGGGTTATTGGAGGGCATACCGTAAAATTCACCGATATCATCAATAATATAATTGTGGATATCGCCCTGTTGTTTGAGGATGGTTGAAAGGATATCGCGTAAAGTGGATTTATTTCCTTCCTCATCCTGAACGGGAATCTTAATGAGAGGGGTACCGCCCACCTGTCCGTTGCGGGTGCCGTTTAACTTGGCGAACCAGTCGGACACGGTCAGGGAAAGCGTGTGGCTTGTGCTGTTATATTGGGTATTGGAAGCCGTAATCAGATAGGTGCCGCAGGGGTACCATACATAATCTTTTTTTATAATGCTGTACAGGCCGATTTCAAAGGTAAAATCCAGGCCGAACCAGCTTTGGATTTTTTCTTCGATGTTTGTCTGGAATTCATCCAGGGATAACGTAAGGTTCAGGGTACGGCGGATATCGGATTCCCCGTTTATACCGTAGGTCCCGGCCTGGGAAATTCCGTAAAGCACATCGACGATCCGGCTGCCTATCATAACGCTGAGGCGGTATTTATAGTCCAGGGATCCCTGGCTGAAAAGAAGTTTATCTTCTTCGGTTATTGTATATCTCATAAATCACCACCATTCTACGCCGACAGGGCTTAATCCATTGATATACAGGGATTGGGGATCGTTGACGTCCCCTGTCTGGGTGAACTGGAAGGTGATTTTGCGCAGGTCTTTATGACCCTCCTCCGTGTCGGTCGGCGTACCCACAATTTGTATCATCCAAATGCGTCCGTCATCCCATTTGAGTATTTTGGGTTTTTTATCGGTTAAAAAGTCAATGAAATCCTTTCTCAGCTGTACGCCTCCGGCGAGGTCTACGATACAGTCCCGGGTATCCGATTTGAGGAAAACGCCGGTAACTGTGCCGGTATCGTAATTAAAGGCGCCGTTGCTTATGACCTTGGCGTATTGGCTGTTTAAAAGGTTGACAGCTTCCCCGGAGACTGTCCTGGTCGTATCGCAGCCGTCCAGGTTGTAAATGGTTCCCACGGCATTGTCCTGGTTTACCAGGAAAAATCCGTTAAAGCCGGAGTGGACTTCCTTGGTGACATAGCTGTTTTCAATCCCGTTGCAGGTGGAAGCAAGCATAAATTCGTAATCGGTGTCTCCCCGTGCATAGCGGTAAAAGTAAAGCATTTTGAAATCGTCTATGGTGTTGATGGTTTTCGTATGAATGGTCATCCAGTCCATGCTTCCTTTTTCACGGCATTTAACCACCATTATGTCGGTGTTTCTTAAACTGAAGCCGGAATTGCCGGCATCCAGGCTGTCGTCGAAGGGAGCGCTCAGCAGCGTGTCTCCATTCCATTCGTTATGGGTGCTTTCGATAGGCTCCTCCGCGTTTTTGCTTACATAGAGATGATCAAAGGTGCCGTTTGTGAGTTTTATTTCCGTGATCGGGCTGACATGTACGGCAGGAGGATCCAGGGTGTGTGAGCCGCTGAAAAAAGTGGTTCCAAGAAATAGCATAGTGCGTCAGTCTCCTTTCAGGTATCTTCGATAGTGGTGTTCGCTTCATAATACACACGCAGGTCATACAGTCCTTTTTTGAAGCTTATTTCAAATACTGCGGTATAAAGATCCGGATAATCGGTACCGGCGGCCATGAGCAGGTTGTTTTCAGTGTCGGTGAGCAGGAAGCCCTGCGAATCGGAAAGGAAGGGCTGAGGCAGTTCTGCAAATATGTGGTAGTTTCCAAGGGTTTCTCCATAGGGGATATGCAGTACTCCATAAAAGGCTTTTCCAAGTTTTTCTATGTGCAGGTCGAGGTAATTTCCGGTTTCCGGGCAGCGCATTTTGAAAAAAGCGGCTTGCAGAGGGATTTTCCTGGCTTTGACAAATACTTTGAACTCGTCGGTAATGGTAAAGCCGGCGTTATAGGTCAGGGTGTTGTCACTGCCGATAATCAGTTCGCTGTTTTTAATGGTGTAGTTGTCATTGTCGATCTCATAGCCGATGTCAATAACTCCGCTTTCCAGGGATATACTGCCGTCTTCCGGCTGGTTCTTTACTTCAAACAGAACATTGGCGGGCATGAGGAAGTACTGGACACTTAATTTGATGTATCCGGTATCTAAGGAAAAGCCGTGGGCTGTGGTACCGGTTGCCCTCACATAATACTCACTTTCATTTTTCAGGCCGTAAAAGGTGTGGCTCATGTCGGATGTATCGTATTTATGGCCGGAGGAAGCTGCAGGGGATTTATCATAGTTATAGAGAAAAAACTGAAAATCCTGCAGAGGTTCCTTTTCTTTTTGGAAATAGAAAAGATCGATTTCAGGGTTGGCCGTATGGATAATCGTATCATTCGGTATGTTTTCAAAATGAAATTCGGGCGTAGAATAACAATAAAAGAGTACGGGGGCGGAAAGGGCGGACGTATTGCCGTAAGCATCAAATACCTGGATTTGGATCTGGTAGCTTTTGCCGGGGGTAAAGGTATCCGCCGGAAATACGTGATCCAGACGCATGCGGTCCTGTTCGGCATCATATATGGTCTGATAGGTTTCGTTATCCAGTACAACGGCGCGGTTGCGGACGGTCTGGTTCCCGGTATACGTAAAAGGAACGGAATGGTTGTACCGGGGATCGAACGCGTTTATGGGATGTATCATTGGAGTATTTAAAATTGCCATGGCATCCTCCTTAGTATTCCTGAAGCCAGTAATTGTTTACGGACAGGCCGGAAGGTTCGGTCGCGCTGATTTTTTCTTTGGTTGCACCGCCGCTCAGGGTGGTGGTGATGGATACGTTTCCGGAAAGGTTGGTGGAGGCGGAACCGGTTACATCCCCTGTGAGGGAGATTGTCCGGTTGGCGGAAAGCCTGGCTGCACTGGCAGCGGCACCGCCCGGCGTGTCGGAACCGGCATAATTGTGGGTATGGGATTTGGCAGCGGCATCGGTAATGCCGTAGCCCGCCAGGGTGGCAGGGTTGGTGCCGCCGGTTACATGGCCCTGGGCGTTTACGGTAACGCTTTTGTAAGTGCCTGCCGTTACCCCGCTGGACGGGTGGGTATATTTATTAGCTTCAGCAGCAATCCCGTTTAACTTGCCCAGAAGAGCCGTCGTGAAATCATTGGAGGACAGGCCTTTTCCTGTTTCCTTATCCACTTTGTCGGAGACGGTATTCCATTTGTCAACCACTGGCTGGGAAATAGAATCCAGAATGCTTTTGTTGGCATGGGTATGGTTCTGGCCCGTGTCCACATCGGCAGAGGTGAGATAGCCGGCATCGTTGGTAAACTGAGACAATTTGGTAGGCATGTCGGTTATCTGTGACTTGGCGTGGGTATGGGCGGAGGGCGGGAAAGCGGCGGGTTTATTTTTGATATAAGAATCCGAGGCGGTATCGGTTATGTTCCAGTCCGCCTGGACATTGACCTGGGCGCCGTTTGCGATCCCGGAAAGCTTATCCAGTGTGGCCTGTGTGATTTTGTCAATTGTGTCTTTGTTTGCATGGACGTGTTTTTTGGTGTTGGCATCGTTCCAGTTTGTCCGTTCGGACGCTGTGACGGCGGCATCGTCGGGAAGGCGGTAAACGGGGGTTTCCGTGCCGTTGATTTTGATATTTCCGTTGACGGAGGAAGCTTCTGTTTTCGTGGCGTCCATTCTGGCATGGGCCGCCAGGCTGTGGTCGTACGCTTGTTTTCCCAAATCGCCGGGGAAAGCGGTAACCCCATCGCTGCCTAAGGCAACACCGATGCCGTCGGCGCTCACGACGGTTTTCCCCACAGAACCGGAAATGCCGGTAGTGTCAGGCTTGGCCGCTACCGAATCGGCGGCGACGGAGATTCCGTTTCCGGCTCCTACGTGAAGGGTACGGTCGGCCGACAGGGAGCCGCCGCCTGTAAGACCGTTCCCGGCATTGATTTTTCTGGTCTCAATGACCGCGCCGTCGATATTTGTCTGGCAGACGGTCCAGTCGGAAGGAAGGCCGCCGGAACCGTTTCTGTCCGTGAGCGCGATGATCAGATCGCCGGTTTCACAGGTCTGCCCGGCGTAGGTGCCGGGGGTGATAACGCGGTAGGTCCAGCCTGTCAGATAAGCGGAGGGCAGGGCGGTAATGGTACCGCCGGTTCCGAGTGTTCCTTTAAAAATCATGGCATCGGAAGCGGCGATTCCGTTGGCAATTGCCCGGCTGACATATTCCGTATTGGCAAGCTGTCCGTCATTGCTGTCCGGTTCCGCGGTGGGGGCGGTGGGGATACCTGTAAATACGGGACTGGTGAACATGACGGCTTTGGATTCATTTGTAACATTTCCCAGGCCGACCTGGGCTTTTGTTGTGGCATGGGGATTGCCGGTATCGGCTTTATGTGTGTTGAGGCTGTCTTCCAGGTTTTTGCCTGCACAACCTTCAAAGACGGTTCCGGCTGCGTTGCCGAAATTTAGGTTGGCGGAGGGAAGCTTTGTGTTTTCATCCAGAGGGGCGATGCCGTCCGCGGCACCCACGGTCTCCTGATGGGCATAATAGGTATTGATATCATCGTGCCATTTCAGATACTGGACAAGCTGCCTGAGCGTACCCTTGCGGGTAGTATTCTGGTCTTCTATGATCGTGATGTCAGAATCCTGGAGATTCTGCACCTCTTCTAAATTTTTCAGTTTTTTATAAGGAATGGGCATATATTCACCTCCATAGTGAGGATAAACGATTATAATTTTGCAAGGATCACCTTTCGGTTAAAGTCCCCGGAAATGCAGTAAACCAGGCATTTGTTTCCGGGAGTGAAGGTGAGTGCGGTTCCGTTTTTAATATCATAGGGCTTCTGGTTGACAATGACCCGGCAGGTGCCGTCCCCATTGTCTTTCTGGATAAAGCCTTCATAGTCGTATCTGGTGTTGTTCAGGGTATCGGCAATTGCCCTGGCCAGGACGGAAATTGCCTTTTCGTCGTATTTTTCCATAGTGTAAAGGGTATGCATCAGCTGCAAACCCTTGTCCGGTCACCCCCTTTTTGATAATTCCTGTTTAATTTGTGTCGGCAGCCGCATGACGATTTGTTTGGATAGTGTATCCGCGTTCTGTACATTTTCAAGAATGACATCGCCGATGCTTACGTTTATGAGGCTGTTCTTATTATCGTTTCCTAAGAGCTGCATGGATGCCATGGAAGCAAGAGAATTGTCTAAAATGGTGTTATGCAGCTGTAATTCGGGCACAGAAGAGAGGACAGAGTGCGTATCTCCCAGGAATACCCCATTTGTGCCTCTGGCGGATGCTTCCCTTTTTTTACGGATTAGGGCAAGGGTCTGGCTGTTGTTAAGTACCTGATCGCCGGGGCTTAAATCGGTCAGTGTGGGAGAAGAAGTAATTTCGTAGGTTCCGTTTTTATGTATGATGGTTTCCAGCTGATTGTATTCAGATACCATGGCATTTCTGGTACCATGGGAAACGCCGCCTTTCGCAAGGGCAGGGCCGAGAGGACTGCCGGAGTTTATAGAGGTTTCCGTTGCGTTCATTGTGGAAATGACAGCCGCGATATTCATGAGGTTACTCAGGATGGCAGAAAGCACATTGTTTAATTCCTGCCATTTTTGGATCTGAGCAGGAATTCCGGTTTCCTCATCCAGCGCGGCCTGGGATTGGGCAGCCATTGCTTCCAGCAGGGAACCGGAATCCTCGCCGTTGCCTTCACTGCCTTCGGAGGAATCTTTTTTCCCGGAGGAGGAGCCGGCAATGGCTGCTTTGGCTTTGTTTACACTTCCTACGATACTTTGGGAGGAATCTTCGGAAGATTCTTCTCCGGCAAACGCATCCGCAACATTGTTGATGATGGGAACGCTTTCATCCTCCAGTTGTTTCACTGCATCAATAAAAGAAACATCTCCGGTTCCGGCAGATGTTTTGGTATCGGTATTGGTTCCGAGTTGTATGCCGGTACTGCCGATGACAGATCCTGTCATCTGGCCTGCCGCGGCTGCAACATTGGCAAACTGATCGATTACGATTCCGAGGGAATCATTAAGATTGGCAAAATCGACGCCTTGGCTCAGGATGTCCATATAGCCCTGGGTATCCTGCAGAAAGCTGGGGAGGGCGGAGACATCGATGCCGGTCAGGTCGGATAAGGAGGACAGCATTTCTTTGTTGCCCGCATAAATATCGGATAGGATTCCAAGGTATTTTTCTCTGACACGTTCAAGAAGTTCGTCATTGGAAAGGTTTTCGATATCCTCCTGTGAAATCCCTATGGATAGGAGCCGGGCGTTCATTTCCATTTCTTCCTGGAGTTCCTGAAGCGCTTCCCAGCGTGATTTGGTTTCTTCCGCACCGTCGATCTGGGCATCCCAATAGGATTCGGTATTGGCTATCAGCTGTTCGTAATATTCATCAACCCGGTCGATCTGTTCACTGATTGCATCCTGCTGTTCTTCCAGGACTTCTTTTTTCTTTTCCAGGAGGGAGATTTCTTTTTCGATATCGGCAATGCGGATTTGATCCTCCGCTTCTTTGACGGCCTGTTCCTGATCACGGATAGCACCGGTATCTGTCTGGTAAATAAAACCTTTATCTTTGCCGCTGTAGACGTATTCGGTGCGCTGGTTGCGCAGCCTTTCAAGCTCATACTGTTCCTTTTCCAGGTTTATGGCATTTTCGCGGGCTTCGTTTTCTTCGTTAATGGCATCGATCTGGGCCTGTTTGGAATCGATCTGTTTATCAATTAACTTGATTTGTTCTTCGATGGCATCCTTTTGGGCTTCTAGGGCTTCCTTGGCCGCCTCCTGCTGTGATTTCAGGGAATCGACGGCGGCGTCCTTTTGATCGTTCAGGGAATCGATATGTTTATCGATCTGTTTGACAACATCGGATATGACGGATTCGTATAGGTCTCGCATACCGTCGAGGTATTCTTTTTGGTATTTGTTGTATTCATCGATGTATTTTTCGTTGCCTTTGAAATACCTTTCATTCATGGCACGAAGGGTATCGAGGTATTGTTTTTCGTTGATTTTGTCGCGGTCTCTGATATCTTTGAGCTTTTTGTATTGTTCTTCAAAGGCGGTTACGGTGGCGTCGGCGGCTTCTTTGCTGGCAGCTCCTGCGGCTTTGGCGGCACTGGCACCGGCTTTTTTGCTCCCTGTCATAAACGATGCAAGTGACGACATCATACTATCTACAGAGGTATTAAACATGTCGTTATATTTAGTCAATATGCCCTGGATTTCTTCATCGGTTGCACCGTCTTTTTGGGCTTCAGCAATACTTTTTGCTATTACGGCGGAGGTATTCTCATTCAAAGCTTGTGTTTCTGAATTGATTTTCTCAACTGCCGTTTGCGAGGCATCCGCATTTTCATTTGTTGCGTTTTTTGATTTGCTTTTGGCAAGTGCTTCAATTTCAGCAGCAGCGGCATTCTCTAATTTTGTACGGTATTCTAAGAGCTGCATTGCAACAAGTTCTCTATAGGAATCTTCATTAATTACCAACTGACCATTTTTTACTTCCAACATTGCTATATAGTTTTCATCGGCAGTTAATAATGATTGAAGTGTATCTAATGATAAAGAACCATTTTCGTTATATTCTGCAATTGCATTTGATACTATACCATATGAAGATTGTAATCCGTCTATTTGCGCTGTTAATCCATCAAATTCTGTTTGTGCCTTTATGGAATCAGCAATAAGATCCTTTATCATAGTACCAAATTTTGAATCGGAACCAATGTTGGAATCTGCCAAAATGGAATCTGCATATTTTTCAGAAATTGATTCTAATTCATTGCCCAGTGCTTTAAGGCTGTCAGGTTGTTCCTCAATAAATTCCCAATTTAATGATTCTCCCATTCCGGCTACTGCACTATTAATATCTTTAATCGAATTTATAAGTTCTTCGGAAGAATAATTTCCTGAATATAGAGTGGCTAAAGAATTTTTTAGTGTATTGATATTTCCGGTTGCCTTACTGAGACCATCTAAAGTTGAATTTGTAGATTCGTTTCCATACTGTTCTGAATTATTTGGAACGCCTTGTTGTTTTAAGTCATTAAAGTATGTTACGGCACTTTGTGGATCTTTGTTGTATTCTTCGGAAAGATTATCAACCGCATCTTTCTTGGAAGTGAAGACTACAGGGATTTTAATAGAATTTTCTTCACAAAAGGATTTAATTACTTTATATGCTTCGTTAAAGCTTCTTAAATATTCTTCAATGGACTCATTATCAGTAGGAGGGGCATATAGGTTAATTAATGCTTCCTTTGTTGAACTATTTCCTGATAATTGTTCTATAAATTCGATTATTTGGTTTTTTACAAACGCCATTTTATCTTCATCATACTCAAGGGATCCCCAAACTGTTTTACTGCTTATATCTTCTATATTAAATCCTTTTAAGTACTCAGAAACAAAAATTTGTTGCTCATCAGATAAAGAGGAAAAGCCGTCGGCATATTCTGCGATATTGTTCAATTCTGTTTGAATAGAATTATTAGCCGCAGAAATGGAATCTTTCATGTCTAAATATGTCTGAGCACAACTAGTAGCTTTTTGTGTAAATATATCAAATTGGCTGTCATCAAGTTTAACATCTTCAGAAGATAAAGATTTGGTAATAACATTAATATTTTTTGCTATTTTTTCTACATAATCGTCCCAAAAACTACTTTCGCTCCAAGTACCATTATCATTGAAATATTTTTGGATTTCTTTTTCGACATCTTCTACTCCAAGCAATGACATAATCTGTTTTGCCATATCTGTAGATGAAAAGTTAACTCTATCTGTATTGTATAAATCATACAGAGAATCTTTGAATGAAGAAAATTTGTTACCGTATAACACATTTCCGTTATTGGATAAAACCTTGCCGTCTAAGGCTTTGCTATATTCCGCAATATGACCGGACATAGCAACATCCAGTTGCTCAAGATTAGTCATTTTCCCTAATTCATTCTGACGTTCTTGTTTTTGTAATTCAATTGCACGTTCGATTAATCTGTTTTTATCTACAAGATACCCATTTTCTGTATTATAACCCTCTGTCAGGGAGGGAGAGATATCCACTATCTGCTGTATGATTTCTTTATATCTTTCATATTCTTCAGATGTTAATGATATATTCTTGCCATACTGGGATACACCTTTTGATAATTCATCAAATTCGGTTTTTAAACCTTTCAGAGTAGAAATATTCGAAGAATTGGTCTTTTTAAAATCATTATAATTGTCACTTAATTCACGGGCTGATTTTATGGCATTTTCATTTTTGTGAATTAAATTATCAATAACACTACATAGGGCAGATATAGCGATACTTATCCCCATGCTGAGAGCAGCATTTAGGGCAATAGCAGCAACTTTTGATGCAACCATAGAAAAAGTCAACCCGTTATGTGCTGCTTGTGCACTTTTAACTGCATCATTATAGTTGGACATGGTTGCAGCGTTGTTATTAAAATTTTTGAAAAAATCATCCAGAAAATCGTTATTGGTACCTTTGTCTAAAAAAGAAGCTAAAGCTTCAGAGCCGTTATCAAATGCCTTATTATATTCAAGTAATTTTTCTTTTACAGTTGTTTCATCAAGAAAATTGATAGGGTTACCGTCTTTCCAGGCATCTGCAATTCCGGATAGGGTGGCATCATTTGTCAGTGAAATATAATTGTTAACATTTTTCCATTTTGCGGAAATGGCATTTGCCATATCAGAAAAGGAAATGCCAAACATCCCCCATTTTGAACTCATGGTGTCTATATCGCTATTTAGAGTTTTGAATATCGTACTAATATGATGTGTTTGGCACATCTTAAGATGCGTGAGATTTATTTACAAATATTATGATGTATAGTAGAATATAACATAGGATCTGTATTTGCAGGAGAATCTGAAGGGGATATTATGAAAAAGATATTGATATTATTAGTTGCTATAATGGATTTAATTCTCATTGGTTGTGGCGAAAGCAATCAAAATATTGAAACAGCATCTGTAACGGAAACGGAGTCTGTTACAGAAATGGAAACAGAGTCTGTTACGGAAACAGCAGAGTTATTGACTGCTGAACAAATATCATATTATGAAGAATTCGCTCCAATAATGGATGAAGCTTTATCAAGAATAGCTTCAGAATCTGATAAAACCTTTGTAATGAGAAATATATACTTAAAAAAAAGTTTAGATGATAGGTTTAATGAATATACGATATTATTTAATGGTATAATCACCTTAACGTCACCCGGAGAGGCATACCAAACGGGTGTCATCGAATATGCAAGCGTAAGCTATGGTTATAGTACAATTTTTGCTGCATCTTCTTTTGAATCCAACACTAGAGCATTGGACAATGAAATGAAAAAAGCTAAGGAGATTATAAACGGCGGGTACTCCCAAGCAACTGAAAATGATGTTTTTGAAACCTACGCTCCCGATATAATACATTGGACTCGTCTTGGGGAAGACGGTTGTGATATATATTATGGTCGTATGGTTGATTCAGAAATGGAAAAAATCCAGGAAAAGTATAGCACTAAATTTAATTAAATATACTCGTAACATAATTCGTTCCAATAGTAGCATATGTGGTAGCAGAATTTTCGCTATTTCTTCACCATTCATTCCAATAGCAGGAATGCCAAACATGCAATAAAGGCAGAAGGTAAAGTTCCTGCCTAATAATTTCACTGTATTGCTCAGTGCTAGTCCCGAATGTCTGTTTAAACAGCATCGTTTCATATACTGCTTATGAGGATGTCATTACTGTGGGGATTCCGCTCAGATGAGACGGCTTTCCTGCTGACCAAATGAAACTCACGCATTTTTACAAACCTGAAATTGTCACCAATGACAGGAGAGTAGCAGAGTATTAACATTTTTCCCAGGCATAGAATTATTAACTATGCGCCTATTCAGGCCATATACCTCATTTAGCTTGATGTATTGCATCAAGTGTAATATCTAAAACTTATCTTTGATAAGAAACTTTATTACTGTCGGCATATTTATATGAGGGTTAACCTTTTAACCCTACCGACATTTTTTATTCCGGCGAATAAACCACCGGCAAGTCCAAGTGATCCTGCCGGACCAAGAGCATCAGTCAGTTTATTAACCATTTCCAATAAGGAATTCAAAGCATTGATGCCTGATATAATAGCATCTGAATTAGCGATATTCCCAACCGTATCCGTCCAGGTATTGGAAAGCCGGTTGAGGCTGCCTTCCCAGCTGTCTGCTGAACTCATGGCAGCTTCCATAGCGCTGCCGCTGCCTGCGGCATAGTCTGTAAGCATCTGATCAAAGGAACTCATATTTTGAAGAAGGGCGTCTAATTCTTCTGACTGTTCACTTCCTCCGATAGAAGTAAGGAGTTCTCCTTTTAAGGAATCGGAGTCCCCCAACCGGTTATAGGCATCTGATAAATCCCTGAGAATAGAAATAGGATCCCGAAGCTGTTCCGAACCATCGACCATTTCTGTCATGGAAACATGGACGGCATTTAAGGTGTCAACAACATCCGATGATGTGGTATCCTGTAAATTGCTGAGAATAGAGTTGATACTGTTGCCTATTTCGTTTCCGGATCCATGTGTGACAGAGCCGATAGTCCCTATCATGGCCGATAGTTCTTCCACTGTAACACGATAGCCGGATGCAGCAGTTCCAATAGTACTCATTGCTTCTGCCAAGTTGTTCAGAGAAATATTATTATGAGTTGCGATGCTGGTCTGTCCATCAAGGACTTCATTGAGTCTTTTTGCCTCACCATTAAATTTATAGGCCGCGTTTAAAGCCAATATATATTTGTCGGCTGTTTCAGCGGTCATGTTTCCGGCTGTTTGGGCAAGAAGAGATTGTTCAGCCAAATTTTTTCCCTGTTCTCCGGTATAACCGGAGTCGGCCATTTTCTTTACGCCGGATAAATAATCAGATGCTTTTTTCCCATAGGTGCTGGCAGTTTCAAAAGAGGAATTACCAAGCTGTTGTAACTGATTTTTCGTCAGATTTCCTGTTTTCCCAATATCAGTGAGAAGGGTATCAATACCTTGAAGTTCTTTTATAGATTCCTGCACCTGAGTTTTGATTCTATCTTTAATATTCCATTCGGATAGTTTGCTCATAGCACCTTTAAAGATATCACCCAAATTTTTTCCGGCTTTTCCGGTAACAGCTGCCTCATCTGTTATCTCCGAAAGATTTTTTATTAAGTTGGACGGAGCAGGATCATCATCTATTTTAGTGATCGTTTTCCCTAAATCAATAAGCTTTGTATTTAGTTCGTCACTGATGTCAGCAACACTTTCCAAAGATTGCTTTAGGTTGGCTTGCTGTTCCAGTACTTTTTCATCAACTTTTACGTTGAGTTTGATTTGACTTTGTTTTTGCAGCCTTTTTTGCATAGTTGCTAACTGTTGTCTGATTTTTTTCTCAGATTTTGTTTCGTCCAGTGCAGCTATTAAAAGTAAGCGTTTGTCATTTTCCATAAACACCTCCTGTTTTGGAGTACGAATCGTGCCGGTTTATTTTGCCGCTTCCATTTCCCGAAGCTTCTGGGCATCGTCGTGTATCTTTTCATACATTTTATCCTTGAAATCAGGGGCTGCCGTCATTTCTTCCATAAACTTCAGTACGGTTTCCATATTCTCACCGGTGAGTTTATTTTGTATGTCTGTGGTGTCTCCCAGAAGGGCGTGAACCAGATCTGCCAGCTCTTTTATATTGCTGCAGATATCCGCCCCATTAATAATCAAAAGCGTCAATGCATCCCTGCGCAGTTTCCTTAATTTCAGATAGTTCTTCATTTTTGTTATCATAAATTTTCCTCATTATTTTCTGTTTATTCTATTTCCAGTTGCCGCCGCCCGTCACCGCAGCTGTTCAATTGCCTGTTTAACCTTATCATATCCCACCATGGATCCCATCCAGTTAGCGATTCCCATGAGCGGTACATAGATAATATTCAGCCAGGTAAACGGAATGCCGGAACCGATATAATACAGAATCATTCCCCCGCATCCCACAACCAATGCAATTACCAGTACTACGATATTGGACGCATAGCTGACATGCTGCTCATCCAGAAACTTTTTTACCGCTTCGGTTACGGTTGCCGTTAAAACGGCGAAAGACATCAGTAAAAAGAGAAAGTCAGTACCATTCATATAATCACTCCCATCCGGCAGAACTGCTGTTGTCCCTGCCTGCTTCTGTTGCCGCCTGTCCGTTATCCGGCCTGTTTTCCAGCCAGTATTTCCAGGCCACCTTGGTTTCCGGAATAAAATAAAAGGCTATCAGTTTGCCGCCGTAGCCTTCATCGATCCAAACGGGCTGGACGCCCAGCTTGGCGTAGGTTATGATCTGCCTGATATTACAGATCCTGCATAAATTGGTTTTTCCATAAACTTCCGTTACGTCTTCAAAGGTTTTATATTTGATGTTGTCCATCTCCTTTTCGTAAAAAATAGGGATGCATGACCCACAAAAAGAATATTGTGAGTGCAGGCATCCCTGTCGCGGTTGTCCGGCCCTTCCCGGTACAGCGTACCGATACTGCATTCACAATATGGGTACGTTGTACCGGGAAAAACCGGACAGCCGCCGCTGTCAATTCACAATATCTATAATAGATCCGATACGGATAAAAGAAGGGGGGAGCCGGACTCCCTCCCTTCTTCCCGGGGCAGATTATTCCGCTTCGTCGGAGATTTCCACGATTTCCGCAAAGTTGCCGTCCTTGTCCTCCAGAAGGTCGAAGGTCATGGTAATGCTGGCAGGATCACCGGCGGAAGACTGGGAAAGAGAGAAGTTTCTCTGAGGCTGTGCCTTGTAGAAAATCATCTTATAAGGTGTCAGTACCTCGTTGTCATCCTTTTCAACCGTGTCCATCGTGATGTAGTAAGCCTTCGGCAGCTTGCCGTTATTGATGGCAATACGCTTCACACCGCTTGCCTTTGTGGCAACATAGCCTACTTCATATTCGCTGCCTGTTTTGATCTCTGCTTCGGAAGCAGCGGTAAAGGTGTTGTCGGCAAAAGTACCTTCGATTTCTTTTCCTGCAAAATCGCCTGCATTGTATACAAATACACTGCCGGGCATAGCATTTGCGGGAACCTTCAGGCTGCCGTCCGCATCTGCTTTCACTACGGTTCTTTCCGGGTAGGCGGCATCTGTTTCAATTACGCCTCCGGAGATCAGGGAGTACAGCTCAAACGGATAAACCTGTGCTTCAATGGTAATGGTGCCTTCAATAGGGTTTGCGAAAGCGATTCTTTTTACGCCTTTTGCCGTTGCATATACGGACTCACCGGTCAGTGCCTGGGTAGTCGTATTGGCGGTTTCGAAGAAAAGTACGGGTTTTCTGTCAAGGGAACGAATATCTACATCACAAACCTGTCTGTTAGCTTTATTAATACTGGGCATAATAATCCTCCTGAATTTTTAATAGTATGGGTCCGATGGTTTTCGGACTGTTATTACGGCTTGATACAATCAAACCATTGTGTGAAATCGACCTTGTTATCCTTGTTTCCCCATGCAGCGACGGACATTTTGAGTACGTCAAAAACAGTGTTTTGCTGCATGCGTGCAAACAGGTCGTATACCTGGTAAACCGTTAAATCCCAGATGTTCAGAATATTGATGGAGCTGTGGCAGGCCGAAACCGCTGAGATAATATTGGGAAGCTCCAGTTTGGGATCGCTTTTTGCTTTTTTTTCCCTGCCTTTTTTCCTGCTATTCAGTTTTTCAATAATTTTGGCCGCCGCCTGATTTTTGGCATGGGAGGTATCCATGGTGTTCGGGGATATCGCATTCAGCTGCAGGATTACACTCTCAATTTCGGGAAGCAGCTGGGGGGAGATGATGCCGGAGGGCGTATCCGTTTCTTTTCCATAAACTACAAAAGCATGGTCCCTCGGTGAAAAAGAAAGGGGGTCACATATAAAGAAGGAGAGTGCCTGTTCCAGCTGTTCCAGGATTCGGGAATCGAAGCTGAAAATGTCCAGAGCCGCGATGCGTACTTTGTCCTGCTCCGGCATCCGGTCATATTCATCGCGGATTTTCAGGATAAGCTGCTTTTCTGTCTCCGGGTAACCGGTAAAATAGCTTTCCCCCAGATCATCCAAATTTTTATAATAAGAAGCGGTATCTAAGAGCAGCATGGACAAATACATATTATAGGTACAAAATTTTTGCGGCAGGGAATCAATTTCCCTGAGAGTGGGAGAGTGTACACTGCACAGATTCAGTTTCAGTGCAGATGGACTTATCAATTGGCTGTAATCGAGTTTCATGCTTATCCCTTCGTTTTAAAATCAGGTACGGTAAATAGCATCTGCCTGCCATAATAGCGGTTATCCAGCACGTTGCTGGTTACGGATTCCAGGCGCAGCTGTCCGATGCCAAACTGGCTGGAAGCATGCAGCTTTCGCTCAATCATATCAGCAAGGATATCGGGCCTTGTACCAAGATATCCGTCTTTTTCATACTGCATTTGGGTAAGAGGGCTGTAAGACCATACGGTGATTTTCATATCCTTTATCATACCGGTAGGGATCTGCGGAACATCCACCTCAAAACAAAGGCAGGTTTCGTTATCAGCCTGTGTGTTTATATAGAGATAAGGGAAAATCCGACTGTAGAGAAGGCTGTCTGCTTCCTCCTGCGTAAACTCCTCTTTATTGAGCAAAAGTCCGCAGATATCGGCATCTTCCGTCAACATGGACAGCAGTCTGGTTTTGTATAAACCGATATCATTAATGATGGATTTTTTCATAAGCGTTTCTGGTTTCCTTTACTAATTTTACTGACAGGTACAATTCTTTTTTTCCGGAAAAGGAGGAGCCGGCGGCAATCCTGTCAGAACGACAGCGCCGCCGCCGGCTCAGACGTGAAGAGGATAGTACGGCTGTGTAAGGGCGGCACAGCCGGAATCTATGTAAGCTTTAAAGCCGGCAATGTATGAGGACAAGATGCGATATCATAAATTCTGTGGAATCGCCTGTATTCCCGTTTCCTGCGCAGTGGGAAATGGATTGAGAGCCGGTTACTCTCTCATAATAAACACGCTAAAATGGGGGCTGGAAGCTGAAAAAAACAATAAAAATCGAACACCTGTTCCGTATTTTTGGATGCGTTATCATTCACATATCGGAAACGGAGGGGATAAAGTTGGATAAAAAAGCCTCCTTATTCTGCCTGTAAAGGGTATTCAGCATCCGTCTGCCGTATTTGGTACTGTATTTCTTTTTGCAGTGAGGATTGTTATTTTCTTCCGAGACATCCAGCGCTATTTCAATCAGACGGTTGATGGTTTTGGGATTGCCGATTTTTATCTTCCTTATAGAAGTGATGAATTCGTTTGTGACTTCATCAAATTCGGTAACAAAGTCTTCTTCGTCAAACCGGTCGTGGTTTATTTTGATAAAGCTGTCGTAATCGGATACAAGCTTTTGTATTTTGCTGATTTGTCTGTCATTGGCTTTTCCTTCCATATGGATAAGGAACTGTCTGGTCGGAACGGTATTTTCCTGACTGGAACTTTGGATTTTGTCCAGCCAGTCCTGAAGCCAGTTCATGGGACAAATCAGGTTCGGGTTGATCCGGTCATTGATTTTAGCTTTCTTTCCTTTGATTTCTTCATAGGGGATGTCTTTGCCCCTGGAGGAAACGGATATGGTTTTTACATATTTCAGAAAGGAAGGAAAATCTTTTTTCTCCTCATGAAGCGTGGGATTCATGCAGTCCAATTTCTTTATCCGTTCGATTTCCGACAGCGCATCCACCTCATACTCCCTTTTACAACCGTCAATGATTACCTGGGCCAGCACGGACAGAATGACAAAATTATCATACAGCTCCCGGTTCGGTGCGGTCCAGTAATAGGTCAGGGCAAGCTGGGCCAGATTGCTGGATTCTCCGATGCCCCGCCGGGACAGGGCGAATTTGTTATCCATCCGGGCATAGGCAAGCGGTGTTTTCTGATAGGTAATCCCGCTTTCCTTCAGCCGGTTTACAATGGTGGGGAAGGATTCATAGCACTGCCCTGCATATTTGACAAAGGTGGGGTGGTTCGTAACAAAGAAGAAATCGGAGTCATGATCCAGTCCGTTGCCTCTGTCCTGGATATCGGTGCCGATGCAGTTTACAACAATAATGTTGCTGCTGAACGGAAAATAAGCTTCCATTTCCGGGCTGTAATGGTTATGGAGGTAACAAATATTATTAGGCGAGTTATGGGGGGAACGGAAGGCGCAGAGGTATTCCCCATCCGTAAAACGGCTTGTATAGCATTGTATGGTGCCGTCCTCATGCACAAGGGTGGGATCCTTTTTCCAGTCCGCCCCGACAGAATATAAAAGAAGGGCGTAAGGGTTGCTGCAAATGGTGAGGTTGTCCCCGTTTACCATAACCTTTCCGCTTCTTATTTTATTGACATAGCTGCGGATGATCTGCCTTTTTTCATACCGGTACCATTTGCTGTCGGCAAAGGCCGGATTCCTTTGACTAAGATCGGCCATCATTTCATAATGGTTGACTTCGTTTGCATTCTTCCGGAGGAATTTTTCAAATTCCCTGTCATCGGATTTGAGCCGTTCCACATAGTCTATGCTGAATTGGGCGATTTCCTTTACATCCTCCTTCGTACAGGGAAGCGTATTCAGCATCTGATAGCTCATCTGCTGTACCTCTCCCAGCTTGCTTTCATGATCGGTCTTAACTATGCCGAAGCAGGAACCGTCGGCGTTTACCCGATCGCACCAGAAGCGGTAGGCATCCGCCGGCGTATCGCCCATCAAATCCATAAACTTGATCCATTTTACCGCATTGTGAGTAGTGATGAGCCTGATATCCTTTACATAGTGCCATTGGCCGAACATATCCTGTACGCGCCAGGTATTGTAGTCCAGGCCGTTGTCCCTGCACCAGTCCTGCATAAAGGTACGGATGGAGCATTTGAAGGCACAGGCTTTGAAAAAATGATTTCTCAGCAGAGCCATTCCGTTTACCCAATCCGGCAGGCAGGAGGCTTCAATAAGGCCCATTCCGTCCCACATGGTATTTTTTACGGCCGTTTCTTCACACGTAACCACACATTTCTTTTTCCGTACCGGCACCTTTTTATATACGTTCCGGTACACCGGATTCCCCTGTAAATCCAGTTCCCCCGCCTCTAAAGCCCGCTGTCTGGCTTTAGCTGTGCCGGCTTCGTCCAGACAGCGCCGGGTGGCTTCATAATCTTCCGCCTTCACCACATTTGCCATTGTGGTAAAAAAACTGTCCTGATCCTTCAGTATCAGAATATCCTCCACCGGGAGGGAAAAGGTGTCAAGAATGGTGCTTGTGGTCAGGGGGGCATAAGCGGAAAGCTCAACAATCTTTGCATTTTCCACGGGCATTTTTCCTCCAAGTCCCATGGTCAGCCAGTCATATGCCGCATCGTATAGCTTTTCATTCAGGAACATCACCTGACCCAGCTTTGCTTTTGCACTGTTCCGGTAAAACATCCGGTAATGGATGGTTTCTTCCTTAATAACTGTTCCCTGCTTATCCTTTGCGGGATAGGTAACCGTTACCCCGTCCCGGTAAAAAAGCTCCCTGATTTCTTCCTTGCTCTTTTTTACATATTTATATTTATTCTGCTCTGCCTTTTCCATAATCCGCCGGATATTCTCCCGGGCCGCTTCATCAGCCGCCTTATTCAACAAATCCGACAGATGTTTTCGTTCTTCTTCATAGGAACGGGAACCGAAGTCGAAATCAAGACAGATAATGTCCCTCGTACGATTCGCTTTTGATACCTTCATTCCATGTCCCTGAAGAAACTTACGGAACAGACTGTGATTTAACACGCCGGTGGTATAGTCATACCGATCCCTCACCCCCAGATTGTATCCATATAAAGAGCCTGCTTTGATATTCAGAATCTTGATTCCTGTTTCATTCATAAATGATTTTTCCTCCTTATAAAAAAGTATGTGGCTGCTATGTACCGCATCCGGCCCTGAATAACCGCACCAGGGGCCGGATGCCTGTTTATGCGTTCTTATGTTCCGCGCGGCCAATGTACCGATCAGTCGGAACGGCTGCTTTCCCGGAACATTTGCAGGGAACGGGCAATTCTGTCCGTGATATGCGGCGATGGATGCCCGGTACAAAAGTCGGAAAGACATAGGCATCCTGCATATTGTTTATGGAATTCCGCCCGTGTCGGAATATGGGTATCGGTATTTTCGGACAGGTACGTTTCCGGTCTGTTTTCTCTATATTTCTGCTGCAATTGTAATTTCATTGCGTTCATTGTTCTGCCTCCTGTTGTTCAGTTAAAGTAATATTAGTGGGAATACCTACTATTTCTCCGTTGCTGTAAAAAACGGGTGTGTCACAGAACAGGAGAAAAAAGCCGAGTCCGGTTAATGGGACAGCAAGTATAGTATGATTGGAATATAAAGGAAGAAAAAATAGCGATTCGGCAGTTCTGTACATTTACTGCGGAGACCGTAAGAGAGTGATTCAGAAGTGTGGAAATTCCGTCGCCCCAGAGACCGCAAACGGAAGTATACAGGTAATTGCGAATGTTAGGAGGTGTCGTTAAAAGATTAATAAAAACAGAACAAACGTTCGAATATTTGTTGACAAGAACATATGTTCGATATATACTCAAGCTATCAAAGGGATCCAAAAAAGACCAATCCTCAAACGGTGTTGGCGCACCTCGGATTGGTCTTTAAGCACATAATACATAAACTTTCACCCAGGAGGGCAGTAAGCTTATGAAGTACAGCAGAAGCTATACATCTGCATTATTACATAATAATTGTTGTATAGTCAAGCACTTCTGCTAAATTCCCTTTTCCCATATATTACAGCCTGTATAAAGGATGCTTTGCAAAAGCCGGATTCCGTCATTGTCCGCTGCTTTTCCTTAAGGTTACCCTGGTACTCCATCTGGATGGAGTACGGGAGTGTATTTGAAAATATGTATGATAACTATGAAAATAAGAAACCGTTACGGAGATCTTATATTTGGAGGTGAATTCATGGACAATACGCCTTTTTTAGAGGAGTACTATGCCCAAAACGCAAAGAAAATCAGGAATCTGGTAGATAAGCTTCTATATGGATTCGGAGGTGTGGCGCAGAAGGATTATGATGATTTTTATTCTCTGGCAAACGAAGTATTTGTGGAAGTGCTGCGCCGATATGATGGAAAACAAAGCTTTGGAGTCTTTCTTTACAGCTGTCTGTCCAACCGTATCAAGACGGAAATTACACGCAGAAACAGAGAAAAACGGAAAGCCGATAGAGGTACCCTTTCCCTGGATACCCCCATCGGAGAAGGAGAGACGGTGCTTGGAGATATCCTGGAATCGGATTTTAATATAGAGAGGGAAGCGGAGAACGAGGAGTCCCGTTTTCCCGGCCGGAGGCTGAGTGCCTATTTTGAGGCGTTGTCCGGGCTGCAGAGGAGAATTGTTGAATTAAAGATGGACGGGGCCGCAAAGCAGGAAATTATGGAAAGGCTCGGGATTACGGAAAACTGTTATAAAAAGAATTTGGAAGAACTGCGAAACTTTGAGAAAAGACAGCTATTATTCCGGGGACAAAAAAAACGCAGGGTGTGTAAAGGGGAGGAAAGCAATATGATCCAGATATTATCACAGACGGCCGAAAAAAGTAAGCCGAAAAACTACCAGGTATATGCAATTATCCAGAGAATGTACGATTATTCCATCCGTTTGGATCATCCCTTACAGCGGGAATCCGAGCAGTGGAGCAATGTGATGAGAGGGAATCTTATCTCCGATATTCTGCAGGACAACCCGATCCCGCCCCTTGTATTTGCGGAGCAGGTGATTGACGGTGTGGTGATTATCTGGGCCATTGACGGGAAACAGCGCTGTTCCAATGTGGAAAGCTTCCGCAGAAACGGCTTCCGGATCAGCAAAAATATAGAAAGGTATCTGATCAAATACCAGACAGCGGTGGAATCTCAGGACGGCAGTATCCTTCTGGATGATAACGGCCTTCCCCGGTACGAGGTGAAGGAGTGTGATATCAGGGGAAAATGCTACTCCGACCTGCCGGAAAAACTCCAGAGAAGCTTCAATGAATATAATTTCGAGGTCACACAATATCTCAACTGCAGCAATGAGGATATTGAATACCATATCAGAAGATATAATGCCTCAAAGCCTATGTCGGCCGCACAGAAGGGGATAACCCATCTTGGGGAGCAGTATGCCAGAATCGCAAAGGCGATTGCGGAAAAGCATTTTTTCAGGGATAAAGGAAACTACAGGGTATCTGAATTCACAAACGGGACGATGGACAGAGTGATTACCGAAAGCGTTATGGCTGTCAACTTCCCGGAAGACTGGAAGAAAAAGAATGAAGATATCTGTACCTATCTGAAGGAAAATGCAAGAATCATCCACTTCAATACCTTTGAAGATTACATAGACAGGCTCGATGAGGTGATAACCCCTGAGGTATCGGATATGTTTAATTCCAGAGACTCCTTCCTGTGGTTCGGACTATTTCACCGGTTTGCCCGCCTGGGAATGGAGGATGAACAATTTATCTGCTTTATGCAGGAATTTAAGAACAGGCTCCATAGCAGGAAGGTTTCGGGAATCTCATATGACGAACTAAATGAAAAATCTACAAAGGACAGGAATATCGTAAGCAGAAAACTTGCTTTGCTGGAAGTGCTGATGGATGAGTTCCTGCATGTTCAGAGAAAGGAAACGGTTGGAAAATTCATTATAAAAAATGACAGACTCCTTCCATTTATCGAAGAATTCAATGCCAGCGATATCGTAAAAATGATCCGGGTGCGTCCGGAAAAAGAAAAGATAAAAATTGCGGTACAATCACTTATGGTGGTTTCCGGAGAAACAAAATTTTCCGACAGGGCCGTTCAGGAATATATAAGGAGTAATTCTTACGGAGATGAGAATATAGAAGATACGCTTCTCTATCTTGCCGCATTAAATGACTGGACACTGAATGTGAATAATAATTCCAGGCTCTTTGAACAAAGTAACCTGCCCGCCCTGATAGGAGTGGTAGCCTATGCCTACAGAAATGACATGGATGATCGGATATGTGAGGAATGGCTGGAACGATTTGTGGAAAATTTCGATACCGGACATGGGATTTCAGGAGATATAAAAGAGAAACTGGCGGCCATAACCACCGATTTAAAACATTATGAAGCGTATAAAACACACAGGACGGCATAGAGGAAACTGGTTGTTTCTTTGAACTCGCAATTGTGATAAAATAATAAGCATGGCTGGTAAATAAGAGTGCGAGACAGGGTTCCCAGCAGGCTGAATCCGATCGCAGGATAAAGAGAGGGAAAAAATGGAGGCTGTTCTGCTGTTTATCGATGGGACCATATGTGATATGAGGCATCGTATACCATTCATGGGAACGGATGATTTTTACTCGGATGACAATATTGGGAAGGATATTCCCACGGAAGGAAGTGTTGCTTTTCTGCAGGAACTGGCGGAAACCTATGCGCTTGTGTATATCGGGGCCAGACCCGCATGTTATACGGATACCACTCATAGATGGTTACTGGAATCCGGTTTTCCGGATGGGGAAGTGTATCTGGGACAGGATCAGCAGGAGAGAATGCAGATTGTCAGAAACTTAAAGCATAAATACGTTTTTGCTGCCGGGATCGGCGACCGCTGGGATGATAATGAGCTTCATCTGGAACTTGGCTGCAGAAGCTTTATTTTGCAGGAATGGAAGCCCGACTGGGATACCGTAAGAAAATACGGGATAAAGCCCGAACCGAAATGCAGATATTCTCAGTTTGATGCCGAAGCAGTTCGTGAGGAGCTGCTGCGCCGTTATCAGATAGAAACGCCGGTTGTGTGCCGGTTATATGATTACGGTATGAACGATATCTACAGGATAAAAACAGAAAATAAGATCTTTTACCTGCGTATTTCTTTAGCCGGTATCCATACAAAAAAGGACTACCTGGAAGAAATACATATCATAAATACCCTGGTTAAAAAAGGGATAAGGGCGGCTGCTCCGGTGAAAACAAAAGCTTTCGACGGGCAGCAGGAAGAATTTGTATGGGAACTGCATGCCCCGGAAGGGATACGCTATGCTGTTTTGTTTACGGAAGCACCGGACAGCCCTTCGGAAGATAAAGAAAGCTGTGCCTATAACTTGGGATGCATGCTTGCCGAAATGCACATGATTTCAGACAGAGAGAGATTCCAGGTGTCGAGAAAGCCTGTGGACATGCATCAGCTGGCGGAGAAACCCCTTACGGATATCCGGCCATATCTGACGGAACGGTTACCGGATTATGCTTTTTTAAAAGAAAGCGCGGAAAAATTGGAACGGTTTATCTGGGACAGGCTGTCGGAAGATGCACCTGTTTATGGGTACTGTCATGGGGATGTGCACAGCGGTAATGTGTTTTTTGAAGGAGATATGCCCACCTTGTTTGATTTTGACTGCATGGGTTATGGGTGGAGAGCGTATGATATCTGCGTATATGCATGGAATGAGACTTTTAATGATGAGAACTTTATGGATGGCGCTATCTGGAATAAATATCTGGAAGGCTATGAGTCCGTAAGGAAGCTACGGCCGGAAGAAAAAGAAACGATCCCGGCATTTGCAGCGCTGCGGGAACTGTGGATGATGGGCCTGCATGCGGATGTTATGGACAGAAATGCCGGATGCAGTTGGTATCAGGACGATTATTTTGATTACCAGATAAAAATATTCCGGCTATGGCTGGACCGATGCGGGCTGTAAAAAAAGAAAACATGGTAATAGTTCTGGCTGATTGGAACGGTTACGAAATATCAGGGGGAATGGTGCTGTGAATACAATAAAACATAGGGGCACGGTACGGCTGGAAACCGGCCGGCTGATTCTGCGGCGGTTTACAGAGGACGATTTGGTACCGGTATTTCAGAACTGCTGGAGTGATAATGAGGTGTGGAAATGGACAAATTATAAACCCATGCATTGCATAGAGGATGTATTAACTTCGGCGAATATGTTTACAAAGAAATGGCTGGAAGCCTATGACCGGCCCAGCCGTTACAGCTGGGCGATCCAGTGTAAGGAATCCGGCGAGGTAATCGGAAGGTTATTTGGAATGCACCCGGATGATGATATCAGCCAGGTGGAGTTGGCATATGAACTGGGACGAAGATGGTGGAATCAGGGGATAATGACCGAAGCTGTAAAAGCCGGGATTGATTTTTTCTTCCGAGAAGTGGGCTTTAACCGAGTTCATGCATATCATGCGGATAAAAACCCGGCCTCCGGCAGAGTGATGCAAAAGTGCGGAATGAAATATGAGGCCACGCTGCGTCAGGCCTGTCTGTGCAACAACGGGTTATTTGATAAGGTGTGTTATTCGATTCTTACGGAGGAATATACATGAAACGGAATAAATTATTGGAAAATATAGCTCCCTGTTCCCTGATGTGCTATACCTGCGGAGGTTATGAAAAGGGAGCTATTTGCCGGCTTTCCGGAGAATTGGCCGGTTATCTGGAGGGAATGTATGAATTTTATGAAACACACGCAGACCCGGATTACCGGGAACACTTAGAACGGTTCCGGATATTTCAGGAGGAACTTTTCAAGCTGGGCGAAGCCAAATGCGGGGGCTGCCGAAGCGGCATTCATAACGGCTGCAGTATCCGCAGCTGTTTCCTTTTGGAATGTGTGCAGACACACAGTGTGGATTTCTGCGGGGAATGCCCTGAATTTCCCTGTGATAAAGTACATAGCGTATTTGAGGAAGAGGTTTATGTACAGTGGCTGGAAGGAAACGAGAAGATAAGGGAGTCCGGTGCGGATCAATTTTGGGAGGAACGCCGCCGTATGCCCCATTATAAAAAATACAAGGATACAAAAGAATACCAGCAGAAGCACGAAAAAAAGTGACTGTTTGTAACAGTTCGGTAAACAAAGTAAAAATAAATCTGCGAGGGGTAATATAGCCATGTCCCGGAACAAGGATAACCTGTCTGCCAACGATGCATGGAAGGCACTCATTGAAAAATACCATATATTGGAACACGTGGAAACGGAAGGCTGCTTTCCGATAAAAGCCAGCCAGATCAAGGAATTCCGGGAACCGCGGCTGATGGCCAAGTGGGACAGCACCGATGCCCTGCCGGAGGTGCTTCGCAAGAATAAGCTCAATATTCTCCCGGACAGCCGCAGCTCTTATGTAATAGGGGACTTCCTGCTTTACCAGGAGATACCGCCGCTGGATGAACCGGTTACGAAGATGGAGCATGTGGAGCTGCCGGAATATGAATCCATTGATAGTAATCATATCAGTTCGGAGGCCAATGCCATAAATGTATTAATCCTTTCCGGCATATTAAATGATTTCCTGGGATCCGGCGAAAATGTCTCTACTTTTAACGGCAGGATGGGAACGGGAAGCTTTACCTTCACGGTGGATACCTGCAGAGGGATTAAACGGCAGATAAGCGTCAATAATGCGCAGTGCGAAATTGACGGCGGATTTGAAAATGAAGACTCCGTTGTCATTATGGAAGCGAAAAATGTGGTGCACGAGGATTTCCATATAAGGCAGCTTTATTATCCCTACCGTCTGTGGAAAGACAAGGTGAAGAAGCCTGTGCGGCTGGTTTTTTCCGTATATTATAACCGGATATACCGTCTGTTTGAATACCGTTTTACATCGCCGGAGGATTATTCCTCTATTGAATTGGTAAGAACCAAGAATTATTCGCTCCAGGATACCCGGATTTCCAGGGAAGATTTACTGGAGGTAAGAAAGCGTACGATAGTCCGGACGGATGATAATATGGATCATACAAAGATCCCCTTTATCCAGGCCAATTCCATGGACCGGATTATTTCCCTTTTGGAAAATCTGTATGAAAACCCTATGACGGGGCTTCAGATTGCGGAACTGATGGATTTTGAACCCCGTCAGTCTGATTATTATTTCAATGCGGGAAGATACCTCGGCCTGTTTGAAAAGCAGGAGGATGACAGACAGAAGGTGATCTCCCTTACGCCTGCAGGCGTGCGTGTTTTCCGGCTGAATTACAAGAAACGGCAGCTGAAGCTTGTGGAACTGATTCTCGAGCATGAAATATTCGGCACTTTTTTTGATTCCATGATGCTTACTGGACAGATGCCGGATAAAAACAGGATTGCCAGTGAAATGAGAAGGCTTCATGTGTGTAACGAAGGCCAGATCGTGCGCAGGGCCGGTTCTGTTTCCGGCTGGCTGAAATGGATCAATAATCTTACAAAACTGTAAATACCAAGTCATAGGTGATCAGGAAGTGATTCTCAGGAAGGATGAGAGTTTTCTGTTTATGGGAACATCCCTCATGCGGTATGGAATCATTATGACGGGGAAACCGTGATGATCGGCATTTCCGTAAAATAGGCGGGAGCGGAACACGGAGGAAGGAAAGCAGGATGAAAAAAGCAAATCTCATTGTAGTGCTTGATAAAGAAAACAAACATGTCCTTTTATGCAGGAGAAAAAAGAATCCATACAGGGGCCTTCTTAATTTCGTGGGCGGAAAACTGGAGGAAGGAGAGGACAGCTTTACTGCCGCGTACAGGGAACTGAAGGAAGAAACAGGGATAACAGAGGAGGATATCTGTCTGACCTATCTGATGGATCTGACCTATTTTACATGGGATCTGAAGCTGGAAGTCTTTTTCGGATGGCTGAACAGGGATATGGAGCTTATAGAAGAGGAAAATGAGCTTCTTTGGTCTGACAGGGAACAGAATTATTTTGATATGGCCTGTTATGCAGGAGAAGGCAATATGGGGCATATCATGGAGCAGATCAGACAGTATGAGAAAGAGCAGGCGTTTTCCCGATAGAGAAAACGCCTGCCTTAGATACCAGAACATATCCCCGTATTCCATTCCTATACATAGTGGGGAAGTTTGGGGAAATGCGTATGTATTTCCGGAACATGGGGATTGGTGTCCGTGTAATTAACGGTGGTAAACATACCTCCCAGCGTGGGTACGCCATTATTGGTAACATGATGGGGCATATGGCAGTGCATCGGCCAGACACCGGGATTGTCGGCAATAAATTCAATATCCCAGGTCTCCCCGGAGGCTACGAGAATGGTATTCTTGCAGATTTGGGCATTGGGAGAGATGGGAAAACCGTCCGCACCTGTTACCCGGAACTGATGGCCGTGCAGATGGATGGGATGATGGTGCATCTGGATATTGCCGAAACGTATCCGTACCAAATCGCCGCAGTCCACCTGCAGAGGGAGCGTCTGTGGATAGGCTTTTCCATTGATGGTAAAGAAATTGAACATCGGCTTCACAAAAGTCAGCGGATAGGTACCCGGGGTGAGATCCCCCCAGGGAAGTTTATTAACGGCCCATTCCTGCAGGATACACAGATAATCCTTATCCGGCCCGGGACACTGCGTACAGGGGTTTTCCACAATCAGCCCGCCGAAGAGGCCGGCATTGTCCTGAATAGGGACTTCCACATGGGAGTGATATAAATAGGTACCGGGGGGATTCCGGATCGTAAAGGAGTAGTCGAAATATTCTCCCGGGTCAATGTAGGGAGAAGGCTCCAGAGGCGGTACGCCGTCCATAACGTTCGGAACCTCAAGCCCGTGCCAGTGGACACTGGTGCGGTGGGGAAGGTGATTGATGACCCGGAAGGTGACTTTATCTCCGGGATATACATGGATCGTGGGACCGGGCGTGGATCCGTTGTAGCCCCATGCTTTCACAACGATACCGTCAACCAGCTCCCACAGCACTTCCTCTGCCGTCAATTCAAAGAATTTTCTCCCGTTTACAAAGGTGCAGGGCAAATCCGGAATGCCTGGTGTTATTACCATAAATACTTCATCCTTATAGATAGGTGTTGCTACAATATATTTTATATTCCGCAGAATATGACTTAAGAAAAGGTACATCCTGCATTTTCATTATACCAGACAAGGTACCTGTTTACTTCAGAAATAAGCTCGGGGAAGGCTGGAAAATGATTCTATGGTAAAATGATTAAGAAACCATGATGTATTGCGTTTTAGATAATTGTAATCCGGCTGTTTATTGTACTTGTTAAGCTGTGTATATTATTCATTTTGTTTAACGGCCGGATGTTATGGGTAAGGACATGGGATAGGGGTAGGGAAAGGGAAAACGAAAATATGGCAAAAGAAAACGATAATAATTTAGAAAAGAAGGCAATATCCGAAAATATATTAAAAGGCTGGGGCATAACCGGAGAAGCAGAACAGATTTATAATACGACCTGGCGTATAGAAGACAAATACGTTCTGAAACGTTATGAGGATCTGGATACACTGAAAAAAAACGGACAAATCCTTACCGTCCTTCATGAAATGGGAATCCCTGCTGCTGAGATTATCCCTGCAAATTCCGGGGAGCTTTATGTGGGCCGGGACGGCCGGTATTATATGCTGACCAAAAAGCTGCCTGGGAATAAGAAAACCGATATAAGGCAGGAAGGCATGGCTGAGAAAATGGGAGAAATCCTTGGACGCCTGCATCTGGCCTTTCAAAAGTGCGAAGATCGGCTGGTGTTTTGCGACAACAGCCTTCTGGATGAAATGAACGGCTGGGTTGCCGAGAGTCTGTTACGGGAAAAGTGGATGGAAGAGGGGCGCTTCCGCAGGGCCGTCAGCCATTTACAGGAGGAATACGAAGCATTGCCCAGGCAATTGATACACAGAGATGTTCATTTCGGTAATTTTTTATTTGATCAGGGAGAATTTTCCGGATATATTGATTTTGACCTGAGTCAGAAAAATATCCGTATTTTCGATATCTGTTATTTCCTCACAGGTCTGTTGTCTTCACAAATTGACAGCGGTGTGAACACGGACGAATGGTTTCGGATTGTGCGGGAGGTGGCAGCAGGTTATGAGAAGCAAATCCCGTTACTGCCGGAAGAAAAAAGAGCCATACCTTATGTAATGGAAAATATTGAACTGCTTTTTGCCGCTTATTTCAGCCGGCCGGAACAAGCCGTTTACAGGGAAAACGCACTTATGCTGTTTGATTTTGTGAGCAGACATGAATCACGGCTTCATAAGCTGTTGGAAGAGTAAATGGTGGGGGAAATAAAATGTAGGGATTCAGACATTTTGCTTCCTCTTTCCCCCTGCTCCGTAACGATTGATGAATCCTATCGGATATGGCGGGAACTGGTGAAGGAATTGCAGGAAATTGTGAAGGCGGAAGATAGTGCAGGTAACGGCGTGTCCAGAAAGGAGGAACTATGAAATTAAGCAATTCTTCCTTTTTAAGAGCAAAAGAATTTATATATAAACATGGAAGAAAAATTGATATAGCATGGTTTGAGTATCACTTCATTCACCATTCCACGGAAGTGTTTATGAAGATCTTGGAAGGGTACCAATATGAAAATGGAGGATTTGGGGGACTTGTTACAGAATTTGAATATACAGGTCCCTGTTTAAAAAGTACGGAACATGCTTTTCGTTACATATTTGGTTTAAAAGAAAGGCCAGATGCAGGAAATCCGACCATACAGAAAATGATGAAATATATATTGGAAAGATATCAGCCAGAACTAGGTTGCTGGGGAAATTTACTTGTACCTGAGGTAAATGAAGCGCTACATGTCTGGTGGTGGGAATATAAGAATATAGAAATTTATTATAAAGATTTTGATAGTCAGGTAAAAAGCTATAATCCGAATGGACAGGCGGCATTAGCAGCATTTGTGGCATTATACAGTGAACTGCTCTCTCAAAAAAAATATAAGGAAATAATAAGTTGCCCTGTGGAAAAGGTGCTCAGATATTTTGATAAAGAATCTCCTTTCTACTGTGAGATGTCTTCGGATCCCTCCTATGAAGCTGACTACATGGTGCCGTATAATATCAAATGTTATCAGCAATTCGTAAATTGTTTACAAGCAGATAGTAACATTTACAGGGACGATGCTTTAGTAGAAAGATTAAAGCAAATATTAAGCAGGGAACCGACAGCATGTATGGAATTAGAAGAAACTGCCTGGGCAGATGGATATCATGAGACACCATGTGACATAGTAACGGATCCTGACAGTTTTTTGTATCCATTTGTTAAGACGGAAGTAGATGGGGCACTGGATTATTTAATCCGCCGCCAAGATAAGGATGGGGGGTGGCACTTGACTTATCAATTCGGAGAGCAAGATGAATTCCGTAAATTAGAAAGACAATACGAAGCCAATATGACGGTTTTGTATCTGGCAGAACTAAAAAACTTCCACAGAATTGACATAGACGTATGAGGCTCCTTTATATTATAGTAAACGTCTGTGCCGCTCTTATGCCGCATAGGCGTTTACAGCAATCATAACATCATTCTCTTTACCGGCCGTTGTGCCGGTCGTTTTCCTTGTTTCCCTTTCGGCGGCTTCCCAAGCCCGGCCCTTAGCTCTTTTTCATGACCAGATTGTAGTTCGAATCATAGTACAGTCCCAGGTCATTGCAGATCCGGTCGTTAATCTGCATCAGTGCATCATGATATTTTTTGTATTCCGGGGAAAGGCGGATCATATTAGGAATAAAAATATCATTATACCCGCAGTCCTGAAGCCGTTTCATAAATCTGCGCTGGGAAATAAAGGCAGGATGGTATTTGAAGAAGAAACGGTTCTTCATCCGTACATTTTGCTTCGTTTTTTCACGCAGCTTCCGGTATTCTTCTTCTGTGGGAGAAGAGAGCTGCCGCAGCTGTTCCTCCATCCGCGCTGCGGCTTGTTCCATGCCGGGTTTGGGGAGAAGGTACATCACGTAGCTGCTGATCCACATAAACAAAGGAATACGGATTTTGACATTGTCCCAAAAGGCGAGGATATTCCGGTAAGCTTCCTGCTGTTCTGGAGTAGTGATGGTGATTTGCAGATAGGGCTGGAAATGGTTCATAAAAAAGTATCCGAAAAAACCGGGCAGCATGTCGTGCATGGCATCGGCTATGCTGTGGTAATCCACTGCCTGATTCAATGCATCCGCATTATTATCCGTCATAAATTGACGCAGGGCTTCCAGTTCTTTCTGATTCTCCAGGGAAAGGGCCTTTTTTTCTTCATAAATATGCTCCAGAAGCTGTGTGTCCGCTCCCGACAGCAGCGTGCGGATGGAGGATATGCCAATCCCCAGCTTCCTGTAGGCGGATATTTCTTTCAGGGTATTGATATCCTCCTCTGTATAATTTCTGTAACCATTCGTGTCCTTCCTGATATGGAGAAGTCCCTGCTCCTCGTAATACTTAACTGCCCGCTTACTTAGTCCGGCCTGTTCAGCCGCCTCGTTGATTTTCATAGCGAAGCCTCCCTTCTAAGAGGATTGTAAACCAATACGCCGCGTACAGGTCAAGAGGAAAGTTATAGTAACCGGTAAAAAATCAGAAAAAACCTTGACGGCAGGAGGCAGCAGGCGTATTATATAGTAAATGAACAATTCATTCACTTGGAGGTGTTATGGAAAACGAAAGAATAAAAGCGATACACGATGCGGCGGTCCGCCTGTTTCTGCAGCAGGGTTATGCACGGACGCAGATCAGCCACATTGCCAGGGAAGTGGGGGTTTCTGTGGGAACCATTTACCATGATTTCACCGGAAAGCAGGAAATCATGCATTTTGTACTGAAATGTACAATCACTCCCGGCTTTCTGGACAGGGAATTTGAAAGGCCGGTGACTGATGAGCTGTTTCAGGGACTGGAAGACGAAATTATGGCTGTTTTCCGGAAATCGGCGGATGCGTTTTCCGGGAGGTTCAGAGAGGGCAGGGAAAACTATGATTTTGCTTCCCTCATATCCGATGCTTTTGATATGCTGTCCCAGTATGCGGTGGGATGTCTGTTTATTGAAAAGAATCAATTTGATTTTCCGGCGCTTGCCAGGGATTACAGAGAATATCGGAAGCGTTTTTTTACTGCCATGACGGATTACCTTACCTTTTTTATGGAAAAAGGGATGATAAGGCCATTAGAAAACAGGGAGCTTACCACAGCGCTGATTGTGGAGCAGCTGGCCTGGTGGGCAATGGATATGCGGTATAACTCCTTTGAAGCGCATCATATATCACTGGAGGATGCAAAAAACGTATGTATGGATAACCTGATCCATGCGTATGTGCAGAGATAGCTGAAATTAACAGGGCAGGGCGCCCTTTTAATTTTATTTCAAAAATGAATGAATGATTCATTCAACACATCTGGCCATATTCGGGCTTTCCGGGATCGCTATAAAAAGATTCGGTTCATCTTCCCGGAAAGAAGCCAATACCAGATGAAGTGCTGTCAGCACGGATTGGAGAGGAAATGAGTAAAAAATGGAAAAAAACGATAGCGGGATGTGTTCTCCTGTTTGCGGGTATTCTCGCTGCCGGCTGTACCGGTTGGAAAGAAGAGCGCATGGTAAACGAAATGGTTTTCGATTTGCAGGGAATATCGGAGCTTGCGGTTACTTATGATGAAGATACGATACTCTTCTATGAAAGCCGGGGAGAGAAACTGGTGGTCAGGGAATATATGACGGAAAATAAGAGGCGGTATTATGCCCATACGGACATGGAAAAAAGCCGAATCCATATCAGCGAGGGAAAAAGGCCGTTTTTTAAGGATGGATTTACCTGCCGGGTAGAGGTCTGGCTGCCAGCCTCTTATGATCGGGATCTTACCGTTATCACAACAGATGGTGAGATAGACATGTCACAGATGAAGCTGACCCTGGATTCCCTGCGTGCGGAAACCACTTCCGGCAGGATACGTCTGGAACAGGTGGAAGCATCCTGCCTGGAATTTGCATCCACAAGAGGAAGCCTGGATTTGGGCCGTATCTGTGCCGGAGATATTAAGATACATACTACAGAGGGAGAGGTGAAAATATCCCGCCTGGAAGGAAAGGTGAATTATACCACTACCCATGGAAGCCTGGAAGTGGACGAAGCTGTAGGCAGCGGGGGTTATCATACCTCCAATGACGGCCTGCTGCAGATCCGCTATGTGAAGGCGGACGGGGATTTACAGCTTTATAATAAAAACGGAGATATCCAGCTTACACTTCCTCCGGCACTCGGGTTTCACCTGGAAGCGGTAAGCAAAAACGGTTCCGTGGCTGCAGATTTCGGGATGGAGGAAAAGGCGGAAAAAGGATGGATAAAAGGTACAAATGGCGATTCCCCCTATGTGAAGATCCGTCTGGAGTCCCGGAACGGAAATCTGATAATAAAAAAAGGATAAGGGATCAACTTCTGGACCGGCTGTATACGATCCGGGGAAAAAAGGTACCCGCTCCTTTGCACCTGCCGCAGCGGAGTATAGACCAAATACCTGCGGATTTTAGTCCATTGTGCTTGCTGCGGGATATTTATATTTCTTATGATAAGATGACATACAGTTGTCATATTATGTATGTTACTATGAAAAAGGATTCAGATAAATGTAACACTTCATATCGGACCGGACGGTCACGGATAAGCAGGAAGAAAGGGGTTTAAAAATGGAAGAAAGATATTGCCAGAGCTGCGGTATGCCTATGGGTGAAACAGAGGAATTGTATGGGACGGAGGCGGATGGGAGCAGGAGCAGCGACTATTGTTCCTATTGCTATCAGAATGGTGCCTTTACGTCGGAATGTACCATGGAAGAAATGATAGATGTGTGTATTCCGCCCATGCTGGAGGCAAACAGCGATATGAAAGAAGAGACAGCGCGGGAGATGATGCAGAACTGGTTCCCTTCCCTGAAGCGCTGGAATGAGCAGGCGCTCTGAACCGTTGAAGACGCAGGCCGTCAGGAAAATAGAAGCCGGCAGTACAAAACAGCGTTTAGGGGGACACCCATAGAACAGCATAGGAATGTTTTCGGGAAACGGCATAGCTTCGGCTATGCCGTTTTGCCTTACTCTGTATATCAGCTTTCATAAATCGCAGCGATATCATATATTCTGCGTTTTATTTCTGCGCGGATAGGTAACGGTTCTAAACACTCGCATTTATTTCCGAAACTCAAAAGAATATCGTAATAGTATTCGTTCTCTGTGAAAGGAAAATTAACAATGTAATGCTCGTCCCCGTCTGACGAAAAATCTTCATAAGTACAAAAATCAAGCACTCTGTCCATGACAGATTCATGAATGCGGATTTTAATTCTTGTCTGCATGGCTGCCCACATAGCATCAAAATCCAACTGCGGTTTTTGATAATCGCGCGGCGTGAAAATTTCCTCTTGCATTTGCAGATTTGACATGCGGGATAATCTGAACAAGCGAAACTCATTTCGATTGTGGCAAACCCCATATAAATACCAGTGGCTGCTTTTCAATACAAGCTGATACGGCTCGACTGTTCTCACAGTTTTGTTCCCGTGGTGGGCTATATATTCAAAGGTCAGCAGCTTGCTGTCCTGCAAAGCTGTTTTGATAAGTTCCAAATAGGGCTGTATGTTGCTGTTGCCTATCCACGGACTTAAATCTATATATATTTGATTTACTTTTAATGCAATGTCTTTCGCTTTGTCAGCAGGTATAAAACTTTTGACTTTTGCGAGAGCGTGTACCAGTTCATCACCTCGTATCATGTTTGAAAGACTGGAAAGCCCCATTAAGAGAGCGGAAAGGTCATCGGCCGAAAAAAACTTTTTATCAATCTTGTATTCCTCCATGATTTCAAAGCCGCCGCCCACTCCCGATGTTGAGCGAACGGGGATACCTGCCATATTGATTGCGTCTATATCGCGGTAGATTGTGCGGGGTGCAACTTCAAACATATCTGCTAATTCCTGTGCGCCTATCCGCTTTTTATCAAGAAGTATCATAATAATACTAACAAGCCTGTCTACTTTCATTAGCAGCCGCCTTTTATTTTAGATTGTTGCCATAACGTTGTCAACAATTACATGGTACAATAAAATTGGAAACAAATCAACTGCCTATCAGGAGGAAACACTATGCAGAAAAAAGCTTTAGTCGTTATAGACATTCAGAATGACATAACAAAAAATTACAAAGAAATTATTGATAATATCAATATGGCTATTGATTGGGCGGTCAGTCATAACCTTCCTGTTGTTTATATAAGACATGAAAACTTATCGGCTGGCACGAGGACTTTTAAGCCAGGTACACATGGAGCTGAATTGGTTTCAGACTTGAAAATAGTATCAGACAACATTTTTACTAAATGCAAAGGAAATGCATTGACCTGTAAAGAATTTTCAGACTTTATCAGTAAAAATGAAATATGCGATTTCTACATTACAGGGGCAGACGCCGTTGCTTGTGTTAAATCGACCTGTTACAACTTATGCAAAGCAAACTATGGTGTTAATGTACTATCCGATTGCATTACCAGCTATGACAAAAGAAAAATTGAAGAGATGTTACGCTATTATGAAAGCAAAGGCAGTACAATTATTAGTTTGAGTGACCTAATGATTTAATGCCGTGCGGCATGCCGGCTGTTTTTCTTTTACCGGAATCCAGATTTCACTGCTGTAATCGGGTGCGGAGGTATCACCGGGAGTATACATTTCTATATTTATGCTGTGGGCAATTTCATATCTGGTATTTCCCGGAAGCCATTCTTTGAAAATCCGCGTATTTATGGCCTGTAACGCTCCGGGAAGAGGCCCTGTGCAGCCAAATTTCACCCAGGTGAAGGCAGGGATTTCCATAACCTTCATATCCGGTGGGACAGGGCCTCCTTCATAGTCTCCCGCGATTACATAGCGGAAGCTTTTGGGATGCTCCTTATCAGCGATGCATATCCCGTATTTTCCCAGATTGCTGTTTTCACCCAATTGCTGACAGAGCTGTTCCTTCCTGCCGGTACAGAACTGCTTCCAGAAGGGCGGGATTTCATCATATGCGCCGTCATAGAAGAAGGTTTCCTCTATTCCTATAACAGGAAAGGCATCCAGTTTTTCCAGGGTATAGTTCAGATTACTTCCGCCTTCCACCGAGATTGTGATCTGAAGAGGCAGGAAAACCCGGAGCCTGTGAGGCTGCTTCTTCAGCTGGCGGGGCGCCAGGCCGTGAAAACGGCTGAAAGCCTTGGTAAAGCTTTCCGGCGTTTCGTATCCATATTTGTAGGCGAGATCGATCACTTTATCATTCCCTGCCAGTACATCCAGGGCGGCCAGGTACAGACGTCTGTTCCTAAGATACGTTCCGATGGTCATACCTGTAATGATTTTGAAGCCCTTCTGGAAATAAAAGGGGGAAATACTTACATGCCGGGAGATATCCTCCGGCGTGATAGTTTCCGGCAGATGCGCCTCCATATACCGGATGGATTCCTTCATTGCTTCCAGCCATTCCATGCTTCGTTCTCCTTACCTGTTTTTTTGCTCCGGCTTTTCTTCCGCTATTGATAACAGGAAAGGGGCCGGTACTTTCTTTTTGTGAGATATCATAACACATATGATTGCAGAAGGGAAACCGCGTTTTAGGGGGGATTTCACAGACAGATAACCTAATGCATAAATAGCATTTCCCACACAGTGTCAGAATGTGCTATAATATTCCCACAAAGATAAAAACACAGTCCCGGTAGGTAGTCCGGGCGCAGCGGACAATATTCATAAAAGCGCTGTCAGTAACCCTCCCTCCTTGGGTCGTCCGTTCTTTGTTCATCACATGCATTAAGGAGGATATGTCATGGACAAAGTATCGGCATCGGTCAAACTGAAGGTGTTTTTTGAGGAACCCTTCTGGGTGGGCATTTTTGAGCGCATCCGGGAGGACTGCGTATCGGTTTCCAAGGTGACGTTTGGAGCGGAGCCAAAGGAGTATGAGGTGCTTGCATTCCTGTTGGAAAATTATGATAAGCTGCGGTTCAGCCCGTCAGTGAAAACGGTAGTAAAAGAAACGGGATCCAATCCCAAACGGATGCAGCGGATAGCCGGCCGGGAACTTAAGGAACCGGGCATCGGGACGAAGTCCCAGCAGGCTTTAAAGCTGCAGCAGGAGCTTGCAAAAACGGAGCGCCGCATTTACAGCAGGGAACAGAAAGAAGCTGAGAAAGAGCAGCGCTTTGCGCGCAAGCAGCAAAAAAGGAAAGAAAAGCACAGGGGCCGGTAAGGTCTCTGTGTTTTTCTTTCCCAGATGGGGAATCAGCCCCTTTCCGGCATACGGAAGCCTGCCAGCGCCTGATTCAGGAAGTCATTAAAGGGCCGCATCTGCAGAAATACGGCGGCGGCATTCCGGGCAAAGCATTCGGCATTTTCCAGCTCTTTGTCGGATACGGGATATTCAATTGCCCAGCTTTTATGCTTCAGATATTCAGCGGTGGAAAGCGTTTCCTCATAATCCTTCGGAACCTTTTTCAGTTTTTCCCCGATCAGGGTAAAGTTTTCCGTAAAGGCCGGATCCGTAAGGATAGCTTCCCATTGCTCTCCTTGGGTGGCAATGCGGCGGCGTATCATAGAGGTAGCCTCTTTAAACTGGGAAGCGAACAGGCCGCCTCCGAGAAAGCTGTTTCCCGGTTCAATATGCACATAAAAACCTACCGGAATGGGAAGGCGCCCGGCGGGGGATATATGGGCTCTTAAGGAAGTATGGTAGGGGGATTTGTCATGGCTGAACCGGGTATCCCTGGCATACCGCAGGATAAAATCTTTCACGTCATGTCCGCCGGACATGGGACAGCCTGCGGCGGAAAGCCCGGAAAGGATCCGGCACAACAGGGTTTCAAAATCGGCATTCGCTTCCCTTTGCCAGCTTTTATTGCCGCTCAGCCATTCTTTGCTGTTATTTTCCTTCAGGGCAGTTAAAAAGGGCAGCATACAGTTGTCATTCATTTCTATCTGTCTCCTTATGCATTCATAATATAGCTGCATTTGTCCGATTGCAGAAAGTCGGACAGGAATTTCCTGGCTTTTTCGGTGGTCCGGAAGGAGGGGAGAGAAGAAAAAAGCAGGGAAAGATCATCGATCTCCTCCATGTTTTTTACAAATTCTTCCGCTTCCGGGTTGGGGACGGCCAGCGGGGAATATTCCGCAGCTTCCGGATAGATGCGGTGTGTGGCGGCAGCGTAAGGAATCCTTCTTTTGCAGGAACATTTCCCACCGGCAAGGCCGCAGTATTCATTCAGGAAAGCGGACATTTTTTTTCGGATCCGGGAGAGCTTCTGACGGTAATTTTCAGCGGACATATCCAGAATCTCACCGGCTATCCGGCTGTCCGCCCGGAACATAGTGCCCAGGACGAAAATACAGCGGCTTTCCGGATCCAGACATTGCAGCATGACGTTGGTACAGGAAAGCTTCAGCTCCTGTTCCAGCAGATCGTGATCCAGATCAGGGGAGAGGGCAGGGAGATCCCGTTCCTTTCCGCTGTCGATATCCGCTCCGTAGAATTCAAAGCTTAAAGGCCGGTTGGCAAACATATGCTTTTTGTAATCCTTCAGGTGATTGACGGCAATTCGGAAAACCCATGTGGTGAAAGCGCTTTCACCAAGGAATGAAGACAGATGTGTCATTACCTTTAAAAGAATTTCCTGGGCGGCATCCTCCGCATCCGGCACCGTTCCCAGCATGCGCAGGGACAGATGAAAGACAGGATCCTGAATTCCCGTCAGCAGTTCTTCCAGCGCCCTGCGGTCGCCCGACACCGCTTTTTCCACGGCGGCTGTGATTTCTGGTTGGTTGTTCATCGATTTTTTCCTCCTTTATATTGTTAGACGGCGGCTTCTGCAATATGTGACAAACTTTTTAGAAAACGGTTATGCTTTATAAAAGGTTCTTTTTCCTGATTGCCATGGTGCTGCCATACCCAAACAGGAGAAAAAACCAAAAAAACAGGTACATCCCTTGAATTATAACAGACGGAACCATATACTGATAGAAGGAATACATGGAAAAGGAGCATCCCATGCAGAAAATCTTTACCCGCTATATCAGTGTTGTGGTCATTGTGGCCCTGATGGCCATATTCGGAGTAAACTGGTTTTTCCAGGAATATAATGCGAGGAAGCAGATGACGGAAAAATCACAGATGAAGCTGGATCAGATCATACAGACGCTGGAGAACAATGAGGTGGAGCTGGAAAATCTGAAGGAAAGCCTGGATGAGGATTACCTTACCAGAGCTTATGCGTTTGCCTATATCATCGAGCAGAACCCGGAGGTACTGAACAGCCAGCCGGAGCTTGAGCGGATCGCAACGCTTCTGAATGTGGACGAACTGCATGTGATTGATGAAAACGGAATTTTGTTTGCAGGCAGCATTCCCAAATACTTCGGCATGGATTTTCATGACACGGATCAAACGAAGGAGTTTCTGGCGATTTTAGAGGATCCGGAGTCGTGCCTTGTGCAGGATATACGGCCCAACGGTTATGAACAGAAGATTTTCCAGTATATCGGCGTGCCCAGACAGGATCAAAAAGGAATCGTCCAGGTGGGGATGGCTCCCACCAGAATGCTGGAGGCCCAGAAAAGGAACCAGCTGGATTACATACTTGCAAGAATGCCTGTTGAGGCGGGCAGCACGCTGTTTGCAGTGAATACGGAAACGGGAAAGGTTCTGATCTGCCGCAATGGCAATACAGAGGAAAGGGAGCTTTCTTCGTTTGGTTTCGACATAGAGGATGTGAAAACCCTTTCCGGCGGCGGATTTATGCAATCTGAAGGAACAAATGTGTTTTTTGTAACGAAGGAATACGACAATATGGTTCTGGGAATCGGAAAAGAAGCGGGGGCGCTTTATGAGGACAGGAACCGGCAGATCATCCTCACCACGGTTTTTCTGGTATTTATCTCCCTCGTGATGATATCCCTGATCAACCGCCTGCTGAAGGCACAGATTGTGAACGGGATCCATCGGATCACCGGTGATTTGGAGCGGATTACCGAAGGGGATCTGAATACGGTGGTGGATGTGGACAACAATCCGGAATTCCGCCAGCTTAGCTCCGGAATCAACAAAATGGTTGCAGGTATACTCAGTGCTACGGTTCGGGTATCCCAGGTAATTGATATGGTGGATATGCCGATAGGCGTATTTGAATATGGGAGGGACGGCAGGGAGGTTATGGCGACCGGCAGGGTGCGCCAGGTATTCGGCTGGACGGAGGAGGAAGCACAAAGCCTTTACCGGGAAAAAGAACGGTTTGAAAAGCGCCTGGAGGAAATCCTTGGCAGACCGGAGGAAGGGGAACGGGATATTTACCGCTTGTCCGATGCCCCGGAAAAGTGGATCAGCATCCGTATGAATTCGGATGAAACCGGAACCTTCGGCGTGGTGGCAGATGTTACCAGGGATATCCGGGAAAAGCAGAAAATCCTGCACGAAAGGGATTATGATTCCCTTACCGGCCTCTGCAACATTGATACCTTCAAAAAAGAAGCAACCCTTGTCCTGAAAAAGGGCGGTTTCGGTGTTGCCGCCATGGTAATGCTGGATCTGGATAATTTCAAGCACATAAACGACAGCTACGGCCATGATTGGGGAGATGAATATCTGCGGATCTGTGCCGGCATCCTGGAAACGAGTAATGGCGACCGAGGAATTGCAGCACGCCGATCGGGAGATGAGTTCTGTCTGTTTCTCCATCATTTTTCCTCTAAGGCGGAGCTTGCCAATTATATGGAGGAATTTTACGCCAGGCTGGATATGACGGAAATCCTGTTCCCGGACGGAAGCAAGGGCAGGCTTGCCATATCCGCCGGGCTGGCCTGGTACGGGGACGGCCTTGACAGCTGCGGGCCGCTGCTGAAGGCCGCCGATTATGCGCTGTATGACGCCAAAAACAGCGGAAAGGGGATTATAAAACAATACACCCTGGATTAAATTTATGCGGAACAGCCCAAAATACCACTTTAAAAAAGAGCGGAGGTTATGGTATACTGTGTGTAAACGCTTACATAAAAGGGGAAACATATGGGATTATCGATTTTAACTGAAAAATTTAAAAATCCGGACAGGGAATATACCGCATTTCCCTTCTGGTTTTTTAACGGTGATTTTACGGATGAGGAAATTATCCGCCAAATCAGGGACTTTAAGGAGAAGGGGATTTATGGTTTTGTCCTGCATCCCAGGATGGGGATTCCGGAAAGCATTCCGTATTTGTCGGATATCTTTATGCATTATGTGAAAACAGCGGTGGAAACGGCGCGGGAAGAAGGGATGCAGGTGGTGCTGTATGACGAAGGCATGTACCCTTCCGGTTCGGCCCATGGCATGATTGCGGCGGCGGATCCGGCGCTGGCTTCTGTGGGGCTTACGCTGGAGGACAGCTGGAATACGCAAGGGCATCCCCCTGAGGAACGTCCTGTGGCCCGGCTTGCCGACGGAAAATTCCTGGTGTGCAGGCATAACCGGGGAACTATCCGGGGGATTCATTTCGGCGAGGATGACGGAGAAGCAAAGGCACCGTTAAGTGCGGATATCCTGAATCCGGCGGCGGTGGATTTATTCCTTCAGCTGACCCATGAACGTTACTATGCGGTTTTGAAGGAGTACTTCGGTACCACGGTAATCGGTTTTTTTACCGATGAACCCAGTATTCTGGGCAGAAACGGCCTGGGTACCCCGGAAAAGCCTTTCTTTCCCTGGACACCGGGACTGGAGGAGGAAATCTGCAGCCGCGGGGGCAGGCCGGAAGAGTTGGCAGCTCTTTTTGAAGGAAAGGAAAACAGGACGACAGCTATTTACCGTCAGGTAATTACGGACAGGGAAGGCCGGGTTTATTACGGAAAGCTTTCCGCCTGGTGTGAGGCGCATGGCATCGCGCTCATGGGACATCCCCATCAGAGCGATGATATTGATGTACAGCAGTTTTTCGGGGTTCCGGGGCAGGATCTGGCCCTGCGCTGGGTGGCTCCGGAAAAAGGCGGCCTGGAGGGAATGGACAGCGTCATGGGAAAATGCTCCTCCGATGCCGCAAGGCTGATGGGAAGGCGCCGCAATTCCAATGAGTGCTTTGGGGCATGCAACAGGTCGGAAGGAGGCAGGCAGGTCCCCTGGTACTTTACCGGCAGCGATATGAAGTGGTATCTGGACTGGCTGGCGGCCCGGGGCGTAAACCTGTTTATCCCCCATGCGTTTTATTACAGCATTGAAGGCGCCAGAAAGGAGGAACGTCCACCGGATGTGGGGCCAAACAGTATCTGGTGGGGCCGTTACCGGCAGATTTCCGGTTATATGAGCCGCCTGTCCTATATGGGGACGGATGTGAAGAACTGTGCCCGGGTGGCGGTATTATGTGATAACAGGGATTTGCACTGGAAGGAAATGCGGGAATTTTATGAAAGCCAGGTGGAATTCAATTACCTTCCCCTGCGCTTTCTGGAAGCCTGCAGGGAAGAAAACGGAAAGCTGCTATGTGGGGATCAGACTTATGACTGTATGTTTGGGGAGGAGAAATACGGGCGGCTGCAGGAGCAGCTGCGGGAGCGGATGCCCGGAGTGAAACGGATCCGCTCTGCGGCGGAAGCGGGACGGCAGGATATGCGTCTGCAAAAGCCCTGTCCCTCCCTTCGGCTCACCCATTTCATCAAGGAGGGAAAGGAATGCTTCTTCCTGGTGAATGAAGGGGAAGAGACGATTTCAGAAACGGCGGAAATCAAGATAACGGAAGATAAGAATTGCTGCCTTGCCGCCTGCGATCTCTGGAAGAATGAATACTATGGGATCCTCGTCCGGCAGCAGGAGGGGTATTTGGCCTTTCCGCTGGAACTCGGGAGAAGGGAAAGCCTGCTTTTGCTTTTATGTACGGAGGAAGAATTCCGGGAAGCAGGTTTCCGGTACCGGGCGGAAAAAGAAGAGATCCGGATCCGCGGCTGGAAGCTTATCGGGGAGAAACCCCATGATCTTCAAAAGGAATATGAAGGAACCTTCTATTGGGAAAAGGAAAGAGACAAAAAAAAGAGATGGGTGCTGCATACGGCGGCGGAAGAAATGGTGGAATATTACGTTAACGGCCGTTTTGCCGGTGTTACGTTATGGAATCCCCATGAAATAGAACTGTCCGGCCTGTTGGAGGAAGGGGAGAACCATCTGCGCATCGTGGTGACCGGAAATCCGGCAAACCGGTATGGGGCAGCAGATATCCCATACGGATTATTATAAACCAGAAAAAAGAAGCCCTGTACGTGTTCCGGGTTAAGGATGCACCCGGAAATACGCGCAGGGCTTTTCTCTTCGGCAGCAGTAACTGTCCCGCAGAGCTGGGGGTGCAACAGGTACTGTTCCGGTTTTTAGCGGTATTATCTTTCCTCGATTTCTCTGTGAAGCTCTTGAATGGATTTCACATCCCCGTTGCCATGTTCCTTCACATATTTGATACCGTTTGCGGTTGCTTTCGCCGCCGCAATGGTGGTCATATAGGGGATTTTTGCCTTGATGGCGGCCTTACGCAGATAGCTGTCGTCGTGCACGCTTTCCTTGCCCACGGGAGAATTCACCACAAGCTGGATTTTGCCGTTGGTTATGAGATCCAGGATGTTAGGCCGTCCCTCATAAAGCTTATTGACCTTTTCAGCTTCAATGCCGGCTTCCCGGATCAGGCTGCAGGTGTTCTTCGTGGCTGCGATATGGAAGCCGGCATCTGCGAAAGCCTGTGCGACCTCCACAACCTCTTCCTTATCCTTGCGGTTAACGGAAATCAATACGGTGCCTTCCAGGGGAAGACGGGACTGTGTGGCTTCCTGGGCCTTATAGAAGGCTTCCCCGTAGGAATAAGACAGGCCCAGCACTTCGCCGGTGGAGCGCATTTCCGGTCCGAGGACAGGATCCACCTCCGGGAACATATTGAAAGGGAATACCGCTTCCTTTATCCCGAAATAGGGGATATGCTGTTCCTGCAGAGCAGGCACGGGAGAGGGCTTTCCGGTCAGTTCGGAGGTGATGATATCGATGGCAAGCGGCACCATGCGTATGTTGCAGACCTTGGATACCAACGGGACCGTACGGGATGCGCGGGGATTGGCCTCCAGCACATAGACTGTTCCGTTTTCGATGGCATACTGCATGTTCATCAGACCCTTGACATGCATTTCTTCCGCAATTTTTCTGGTATATTCTTTGATTGTTTCCACATTCTCCGCAGATATATGCACGGAAGGAATGATACATGCGGAATCCCCGGAATGCACGCCTGCCAGCTCAATATGTTCCATTACTGCAGGAACAAAGGCATGTGTGCCGTCGCTGATGGCATCCGCTTCACATTCCATGGCATGGTTCAGGAAACGGTCGATCAGGATGGGGCGGTCCGGGGTTACTCCGACTGCGGCCTTCATATAGCCGGCCATGCTTTCCTCGTCATAAACCACTTCCATCCCTCTGCCGCCCAATACATAGGAAGGGCGGACCATAACGGGATATCCAATTTTTCCGGCGATGGCCAGCGCTTCTTCCACCGTGGTGGCCATGCCTGATTCCGGCATGGGAATTTCCAGCTTTTCCATCATGGCACGGAACAGATCCCTGTCTTCCGCCAGATCGATCACGGAAGGGGCGGTGCCGAGAATCTTCACGCCGTTCTTTTCCAGCTCGTTCGCCAGATTCAGCGGTGTCTGGCCGCCGAACTGGGCAATGACACCCACCGGTTTTTCTTTTTTATAAATACTCAGAACATCCTCCAGCGTCAGAGGCTCAAAATAGAGCTTATCCGAGGTGTCGTAATCCGTGGACACGGTCTCCGGGTTACAGTTGACGATAATCGTCTCAAAGCCCAGATTTTTCAGTGCCAGGGACGCATGGACGCAGCAGTAATCGAATTCGATGCCCTGACCGATACGGTTGGGGCCGCCGCCCAGAATCATTACCTTGGGCTTATCGGAATTTATCGGGTTTTTATCCTCTCCGTTGTAAGTGGAGAAGTAGTAGGCGCTGTCCGGAGTGCCGCTTACATGGACGCCCTCCCAGGTTTCTTCTATGCCCAGTTCGATACGGCGGCTGCGGATATCCGCTTCCGGAACTGCAAGGATCTGGCTTAAGTATTTATCGGAAAAGCCGTCTTTTTTGGCAGCGATGAGGTTTTCATCGGAAGGAAGGCTTCCTTTGCCGGCGGCCAGGGCTTCCTCCTCCTCCACCAGCTCCTTCATCTGCTGGATAAAGTAGGTCTTTACCTTGGTGATTTCATGGATTTCGTCAATGGAAGCGCCTTTGCGGAGAGCTTCATACATGATGAAATGCCGTTCGCTGGAAGGGGTGATCAGAAGGGTGAGGAGCTGTTCCTTCGTCTTGCTTCCCAGGTTCCCGGCGTTGCCCAGGCCGTAGCGCCCGGTTTCCAGGCTGCGGATTGCCTTCTGGAAGGCTTCCTTATAAGTTTTGCCGATGCTCATGACTTCGCCTACCGCACGCATCTGGGTGCCCAGCTTGTCCTCCACACCCTTGAACTTTTCAAAGGCCCAGCGGGCAAATTTGATAACCACATAATCGCCGTCAGGCACGTATTTGTCCAGCGTTCCGTATTTCCCGCAGGGAATATCCTTCAGGGTAAGGCCGCAGGCGAGCATGGCGGATACCAGTGCGATGGGAAAACCGGTGGCTTTGGAGGCCAATGCGGAAGAACGGGAGGTCCTGGGGTTGATTTCAATAACAACGATACGGTCGGTTTCCGGATCATGGGCAAACTGTACGTTGGTGCCGCCGATAACCTGGACGCTTTCCACAATCTTATAAGCCTGCTCCTGCAGACGTTTCTGGCATTCCCGGGAAATCGTGAGCATGGGGGCGGAGCAGAAGGAATCGCCGGTATGCACACCCAGAGGATCGATATTTTCAATAAAGCAGACGGTGATCATGTTGTTTTCACAGTCTCTGACAATTTCCAGTTCCAGTTCTTCCCAGCCGAGTATGGATTCCTCAACAAGAACCTGTCCCACAAGGCTGGCCTGCAGGCCTCTGGCACAAACTGTTTTCAGCTCGTCCACATTGTAAACAAGTCCGCCGCCTGCACCGCCCATGGTATAAGCCGGACGGAGGACTACGGGATAGCCCAGACGGTCAGCGATAGCCAGCGCTTCTTCAACACTGTAGGCAACCTCACTGCGGGCCATTTCAATCCCCAGCTCATTCATGGCTTTTTTGAATTCTATCCGATCCTCACCCCGTTCGATGGCATCCACCTGGACGCCGATGACTTTCACATCATATTTTTCCAGGATTCCGGCTTTGTTCAGCTCCGAACACAGATTCAGCCCGGACTGCCCGCCCAGATTGGGAAGCAGGGCATCGGGCCTCTCTTTGGCAATAATCTGCTCCAGCCGTTCAACGTTAAGCGGCTCAATATAGGTTACATCTGCTGTTTCCGGATCCGTCATGATTGTTGCCGGATTGGAATTGACAAGAACGATCTCATAGCCCAGTTTACGCAGCGCCTTGCAGGCCTGGGTACCGGAATAATCGAATTCGCAGGCCTGGCCGATGATGATGGGGCCGGAGCCGATGATCAGTACTTTGTGGATATCTGTTCTTTGTGACATAATTCCTCCATTCTGCTGCCAGGACGGCAGCCAGCTTACGGGGAAAACTGGTACATGCGTCTGCACGCAAGCCAAGGCGGAAAGAACCATCCGGTCCCTCCCGCACATTCCTGACAGTTCAGACGCTCCTGAACTGTGACGCACATTCTTCTGTAATTTCCCTTTGCAGTCTATTATATAGGATATTGCGGAAAAGGGAAAGAGATTTCTTTTCCGGATTCACCAGGAATTGTTACCGCACGTAACCGTTCAGACGGCCCTTTGTGTCCTGCGGCATCCCCTTTACCGGCCCAGAAGAAAGCGGGCGATCAGCTTCGGGGCGTTTATAAAGTCATAGGAGCCGTAGCGGCGTGCGAGGAAAAACAGCCGGAGGACAAGGATATGGTAGCGCAGGTAGAAGGCGGGGACGCTCATGTGGGCAGGGGGGAGGAGGACATGGGTGTAGTCCCATTTGCGCCAGTCGCGGGTGAGCAGGTCTTTTTGGCAGCGGTCATACATCGGGGTTCCCGGAAGCGGGGTGATGATGGAGGGAATGACGTATTCCAGCTCCTGTTCTTTCACCCAGCGGTACATGGAAGTAAAATCCCCTGCCGTGAAGTCGGTGTCAATTATCATCATGGCATAGAGGCCCGCATGGATGCTTTTCAGAAAGCGGATACAGGAAAGGCTGTCTTCCACAGCTATTTTTTTATCATATTTTTCCAGGTAGTTGTCCCGGACGGCTTCGAAGCCGACGATAAAGTAACGGAAGCCGATTTGGGTAAGCTCTCTGATAAGTTCTTTATTATTGAGGATAAAATCACACCTGCCGTAGCAAATATAATTTTTTCGGATTCCAAGGCGGCGTATCCAGGCAATGAATTCGGAAATGACCGCAGGATCCACGAGAAAATTATCATCCACAATATAAATGGTATCGCTCCGGACTGCCTGGATTTCCTCTGCAAAACGCTGTATATCCTTATGTATATAGCGGCCGCAGTTCATCATGGTACGGTAGCAGAAAGTACATTTGTGGGAGCAGGAATACGCAAAACGGACACAGGCAAGGGGGTTGTGCCTGAGCAGGCGGAAACAGGATTGATACCGGTAAAAATGGGAACGGTCAATGTGCCGGGGAAGACAGTTAATATCATAGGGGGTAATGGTATTTTCCGCCCAGCTGCCGTCTCCCTTCCGGAAGCAGAGGCCGTTCAGCGCTTCCAGCCGGTCTGTTTGGATTTCCGGTTCTGTCTGCAGGGAGGCGACGGCGGAGAGCACGGCGGGATCATAAGAACGGCAGATATAATCCACGGTATCCGCATAGAGGTATGCGTAATTGTGCTCTGCAAAAATCCCTCCCAGTACGGTGGTTATCCGGGGAGAATAAGCCTTGGTCCTTTTCATATAATCCAGCATATAGGGAACCTGTTTGACAACGCCGTCCGCATAGACCAGCCGGGGAGCAAAGGCGGACAATACCTGTTCATAGCCTGTCTGCTCCCGGTCGGGATCGTAAATGCGGACGGTATGGCCGTCCTGTGTGAGGACTGTATATAAGATTTCTGTGTCCAGGGGTTCATTTTCAACAATGCCGATGGAACGGAAATGGGTACGTGTTTCTTCCGTATGGATCAACAGGATGCGGGTCGGGTTCATGGTTTTTCCTTCCGTTGTATAAGTTTATGCTGCACCTATTTTACCATAGAATATATTATTATGCATGAAATTTTATTTTTCGCATCTTTTTCAGGCCGCCGGTTCTCTGTCAGGCGCTGCCGGTACGGTGCGTGACAGCTCTCTGTGAAGCTGAACGGCCATGATTACCGTGACGGCAGCGGAGAGGACATCTGCAATCGGCTGGGCATAAATAATGCCGTTGATACCGAACAGGGACGGAAGAAGCAGGATGACGGGCACAAAGCAGATTCCCTGCCTGCAGGCGCCGAGGATACAGCCCTCCTTTGCTTTGCCCATAGCCAGGAAAAGGGAGGAATATACCGTGTAGAAACCAAAGGGGAGGAAGGAAAGGCCGTTTGCCCGCAGGGCGGCCTGTCCCACCCGTATCATATCCATATCCCCTTTTGTGAACCGGGCAAGGATTGCCGGGGAGAAAAGGGCGGCGGCCAGACCGAAAACGGTGCAAAACAGCGTGGACCACAGGATGGACGTGTTAATGGCTTCCCGCAGACGGCTGTAATTGCGGGAGCCGCAGCTGTAGCCGGCAATAGGCTGGAAGCCTTTGATAAAGCCGAATACCATAAGGCTTCCCACAGACATAATCCGCGTCACCGGCCCCATTGCGGCGAGTACGGAATCCCCATACTCTTTTGCCGTGCTGTTGATGAGGGTAATGGACAGGCTTGTCAGCAGCTGGAATACCAGAGTGGGAATTCCTATTTTCAATATTTCCGACATGATTTCCCTGGAAAAACAGCAGTCCTTGATACGAAAGTGAAATACGCTTTTTTTTCGGAAAATATAGCATAAGTATACCAGCGTGGAAACCAGCTGTGAAAGGGCGGTTGCTATGGCGGCGCCGGCTACGCCCAGCTGCAGGCCGTAGATAAAGAGGGGATCCAGAATTACATTCAGTATGGCTCCGGTCATGAGTACACACATGGTGGTTTTGGCGGCGCCTTCACTTGATACGATGTTGTTCATGGTGACATTAAAAACATTGAAGATGGAGGAGGCGATATATATGCCCGTATAGGACACCGCATAAGGCATGATGCTTTCAGTCGCTCCCAGCAGCTTAAGCAGCGGACTAAGAAAAAGCAGGGAGCAGATGATGACCGCCGCGCCTACGGTTATGCTGCTGTATAAGGCGGTGCTGGCGACCTTGTCCGCCGTATTTTTTTCTCCGCGTCCCAATAGACGGGAGAGATAGGAGGCGGCGCCGTTTCCGAACAAAAGGCCCAGGCCGACCACCACCTGTCCCAGGGGATAAGCCACGGTGATTGCTCCCATCTGGCTGGTGCCCAGCCCTCCTACAAAATAAGCATCCACCAGATTGTATAAGGCATTGATCATCATGCCGATCATGGTGGGAAGCCCAAGGGCGAGAAGCGCTTTGGGTATCGGTGCGCTTCCCAGCAGTTCCATTTTCCTGTCAGTTCCGTTCATGTGTAAATCTCCTTTCGTGTAGTGTAAGTTATAATACTATAAATTATAGTACTTGATCTGCGTGGCATATAGTACTATAATTTATAGTACTTGTCAAGAAGAATAAGAAACAAAAGAAATAGTAAGCGGCCGGAAATCCCCGAATATCGGCAGGAGCGGAAAAGAAAAGGAGGACATCATGGCCACCATAGATTTGATTGTATTGGGAATACTGAAAAAAGAGCCGTTAAGTGCTTACGATATCCAAAAAACGGTAGAGTACCGCAACATTTCCCGCTGGGTAAAAATCAGCACTCCATCCATATATAAGAAGGTAATCCAGCTGGAGGAAAAAGGCTATATCAGCAGCACGATGGTAAAAGAAGGGAAAATGGCGGAAAAAGCCGTCTATTCGTTAACGGATGCGGGCGGGGCGGAATTTGAAAAGCTTATGGGGGATATAGCAGCAAAACCCATCCATATATTTCTTGATTTTAATGCGGTGATAGTGAACCTGGACAGCCTGCCCCCTGAAAAGCAGAAGCGGTGTCTGGATAATATCGAACACAATGTTATCACGATGAAAGCAAACCTCGAAGAAAACATTGCCCGGAAAAAGGATATGCCGGAAATCCCGGAAACCGGAAAAGCAGTTTTGCAGCAGCAGTATATATTGATACAGGCAATCGAAACATGGATTGCCTCGCTGAAAAGAAAATTTTGAAAATAATAACAGCTTTCTGACACAGGATCAGGAGAAGCGGATACGGACGGCGGCCCCCCGGGCTGCCGTTCTTTGTTTCCTGCGTTAACTTTTTTGAATCTTATCCGATTAAATAAGTAATTGAAGAATAATTGCTTCCTGAAGGGGGACTGCCCGGTACGGATGAGAAGGTGGTGGATGCTTTATCGGAGAGAAGAACAAAATACGTTGAAAGAAGATATTGTTACAGTACTGCTGTATTCAAAAAAGGAATCGAAGAGATTGGAGAGAGTAAAGATGGTTAACCGAGAAAAAATGTTGCTCCTGTGTGCAAAAATTGTGAGTGTTGTAATCGCCTTATTTATTATAATCAATTGTATGAAAGGGACCTTTTTAGTGGGCGGGCTTCTGCTGCTTACTTCCCTGATTTTGATTCTGCCTGTTTTCCTGGGGAGAAACCGGATACCGGAGGTTCCCCTTTGTGTTTTTTTCTGTGTGGGCCTGAATGTGATTGTGTTTATCGTCTGCCTGCTGGGAGGAGAAGCAGTTGCCAGTATTCCCATTTTCATCTGCGCGGGAACCATATCCGCAATCTTTTTTGAACCAAAACTGGTGAAAATAGGGTTCACGGCGGCGATTCTTCTTTTTTCTGTCCAGACCGGCCTGCTGTGGCTGATTAACGGGAGCCTGCCCGTGGATGCCTTTACCTTGCTGGAATGCCTTTTGGGAATGATCGTATGTGCCGTTCTTGTTTACCGCAGTGTATCCAATGGCGTGGCATATCTGGAAAAAGCAACGGAAAAAGAAAAGGAAAGTGAAAAACTGCTGTCCACCGTAAACCGGCAGCGTGAAGCGGAGAAAAAAGCGATGGAGCAGCAAAGATATACGCTTACCCGGGTGGACGAGGTTTCTTCCAGCATAATGGCAAAATCGGGACGGCTGGCGGAAGAGGCGGATACCTTGGCTTCCGGGGCGACGGAACAGACGGATCTCATTAATGAGCTTTCATCTTCCATAAAGGATATTCTGCTTAAAATCAAGGAAACGGCCGATTATTCCCTGAAGGTGCGTTCCGAGTCCGAGGAAATGAGTTCCAATGTGGCGCTGGGAAGCCAGAAAATGAACGATATGCTCAAAGCGATAGAGGATATTTATAACAGCTCCGTTTCGATAGAAAAAATCATCAAAACCATTGAAGATATTGCATCACAGACGAATATCCTGGCGTTGAATGCGGCGGTGGAAGCCGCGAGGGCCGGTACTGCCGGCAAGGGTTTCGCCGTGGTTGCGGATGAAGTCCGTAATCTGGCCGTGAAAAGCAGTGAGGCGGCCCAGAGCACCACGGAGCTTATCGGCACATGTCTCAATACGATAACAAACGGCAATAATATTGCCGGGGAAACGGCTTCCGCTTTGGAGAGCATACGCAGGAGTGTGGAGGAGGTGTCCTCCAAGACCGGACAGATTTCGGAAATGACAGAGGAACAGACGATTATGGTTACGGAGATCAACGACAGCATACAAAAAGTGATCTCTGTTATCCAGGCATCGGTTATGGCTGCGGAAAATACCGCGGATACCGGTAAGGCCCTGCAGACGGATGCGGATCTTCTCCGGGCGCTGGGGACAGGAAAGTAACCCTTTCATAAAAATAGAATAACGCAGGAATCAACGGCCCGGAAGGCCGCAGGGGATTGGCATGGCCGGTTCTTCCTGCGGCCTTTTCCTGTGGATGGAGAGAGGATGCTGATAGCAGGGAGATCTTGGCTGTTTTGCACAATTATCAGTTGCAACCATGTCCGTTCTGGGGCATAATGAATATAGATGCTGAATATAGATGCCAAGGCAGCAGGAAAGACAGACGGTCCGCGGGGACAGCAAAGGGGGAGTTAAGTGAAACAGAATCGGAAACGCAACAAGTATACGTTCGGGTTAGGCACGATAGGCAGGGATATGGTCTATTCCATGGTGAGCATGTACCTGATTTATTATCTTACGGACATTATAGAACTGCCCACATCCGCTTTGTGGTGGATAACGGTCATTGTTCTTTGTGCCCGTATTTTTGATGCGCTCAATGACCCGATCATGGGGGTGGTGGTGGATAATACCAGCACCCGGTTCGGAAAGTTCAAGCCATGGATAGCCCTGGGAGCGCTGCTTTCCGGGATGTTGACCGTGCTGCTTTTCACGGATTTCGGGCTTCGGGGGGCGGGGTATGTGGCGGTGTTTGCCCTGATTTATATAGCCTGGGGGCTTGCCTATACCGCTAACGACATTTCCTATTGGTCCATGCTGCCCTCTCTGAGCCTGGAGCAAAAAGAAAGAGAGCAGATTGGTGCGGTGGCGAGAATTTGTGCCAATGTGGGCCTGTTCTTTGTGGTGGCGGGTATTGTACCCATTACTACGGCGCTGGGCAATGTCCTCGGCAGCATGCAGAAGGGGTATTTCGCTTTTTCCCTGCTGGTGGTGGGGATCATGTGGGCGGGCCAGTGCATTACGCTTGCCGGTGTCAGGGAACCGCGGGAGCTTGTGGCACAGAACAGCCATACCAGCCTGAAGGAGCTTCTGAAGGTGATCTTCGGTAATGACCAGCTATTGTATACGGCGGTGTCCATGGCCTTATTCATGATAGGCTATACCACCACCACGAGCTTCGGCCTTTATTTTTTCAAGTATGCCTATGGGGATGAAGGGATGTATTCTATTTTTGCGCTGATTCTGGGCGTTTCCCAGATTGCGGCCCTGGCGGTGTTCCCCCGGGTCAGCCGTTATTTTGAGCGCAGAACCCTGTACGCCTTTTCCACCGGACTGGTGGTTGCGGGTTATGTGATTTTTTTCTTTGCCCCGCTTACCACCATGCTGTTTATCGGCATTGCGGGAGTGCTTCTTTTTATCGGGCAGGCATTTATCCAGCTGATGATGCTGATGTTTCTGGCGGATACGGTGGAATACGGCTTTTGGAAATCCGGAAGGCGCAACGACAGCATTACCTTTTCCCTCCAGCCGTTCATCAATAAAATGGGAGGAGCCGTTGCCAGCGGTGTCGTGAGCGCAACCGTCATACTTTCGGGAATCAAGGATGCGCAGGATGCCTCCCAGGTGACGCCCCGGGGGCTGCTTATGATGAAAACTGCCATGATGATCTTCCCTTTGCTGTGTATCCTTGCAGGTTTCCTGCTATACCTGAAAAAATATAAAATAGACAGCAGCCTGTATGCCCGGATCCTGAAGGAACTGAAGGAACGGGGAGATATCCGCACAGAGGAAGGAGAGTAAGGCATGAACGGGAAAATGACTATGAAAAGCAGCCTTCGTGAGGTATATGCCCATCCGGCGGGCCATGATATCCTGAAAAAAATCATGCTGCAGACAGGCATGCAGGATTGGATGGTTGACAACCGGATAACCGGATCCTTCTCATTGCAGACAGTGGCTGCCCTGACGAAAAAAATACTGGACGAAAGCTTCTGGGAGACGTTTCTGCATCTGCTGAATGAAGAAATGGATTACCCGGAGGAAACAGATACGCAGATTGTGCGGAAATGGTGGAAGGAAGCCGTTTTCTACCAGATTTATCCCCGGAGCTTCTGTGACGGAGATAAAGACGGTACCGGTGATTTGAAGGGGATCCTGGGAAAGCTGGATTATCTTTCCGGGCTTGGGGTGGATGCGGTATGGCTTTCCCCTATTTACGATTCCCCCAATGACGACAACGGCTATGATATCCGGGACTACTATACGATCCTGCATGAATTCGGCACCATGGAGGAATTTGACGCCCTCCTTTCCGGGCTGCACAGCCGCGGCATGCGCCTGATTATGGATCTGGTGGTAAACCATACCTCCGATGAGCATGAGTGGTTCCGGGAGGCGGTGCGGGATCCATACGGCCCTTATCATGATTATTATCTGTTCCGGGAAAACGAGGACGGACGGGAGCCGAATAACTGGACCTCCTTTTTCGGGCAGGGCAGGTACGGGGATGCATGGCGCTATATCCCGGAAACGGATGAATGGGCGCTTCATCTTTTTTCGCCAAAACAGATGGATCTCAACTGGGACAATCCCCGGCTGCGTAAGAGTATTATCGCCATGGTGAAATGGTGGCTGGAAAAAGGGGTGGACGGCTTCCGTCTGGATGTTATTAATTATATTTCCAAGGAAGAAGGCCTTCCCTACGGGAATAAATCGGTGGGAAAGCTGCTGGGATACGTGGGGATCGAACACTATTTTTACGGGCCGCATCTCCATGACTATCTGCGTGAGCTGCGCTGCCGGGCGTTTGACCCTTATGAAGCCTTTTCCGTGGGCGAAATGCCCGGAATCGGCATGCAGATGGGCAAGCTTCTCACAGGGGAGGACAGACATGAACTGGATATGCTGTTTTCCTTTGATCATCTGGAGACGCCGGGGCATACCCGGTTCGATGCATACCGTTATGATCTGAACTATCTGAAGCAGTATTACACGGAGTGGATGGAGGGTTACGGGAACCGTTGCTGGATGTCCCTTTTTTATGAGAACCATGATAATCCCCGGATGATTTCTAAAGTGAATGAAGATCCCCGTTTCCGTTTTGCCATCGGCAAGCTGCTTGGCATGATACAGTTCACGCTGAAAGGCACCCCGTTTTTATACCAGGGACAGGAGCTGGGAGCCGTCAATGTATCTTTTACGGAGATATCCCAGATCCGGGATGTGGAAAGCCGGAACCTGTATGAAGAATTCTGCCGGGAAATGAGCGAAGAAGCCGCATTTGACAAGATACTGGCGGGAACCAGAGATCATGCAAGGGCGATGATGGATTGGCAGGAGGCCGAAGAGCAGAAATACGACAGGGATTCTATTTACTATTTTTACAAAAAGCTCATAGCCCTGCGCAAAAAGTACCCGGCCCTCGTCTATGGGGATATACGGATAACGAACCGTTCCGCCAAAAATCTGTTTACCTGGTTCCGTGAGCTTGACGGCGAGGTTTTCTATATAGAGTGCAATCTCAGTGAAGCGCCGCTCAAACGCCCGCCCAGGCCGGAGGGCTTTGGGGGAGTGCTGTCGAACTATAAGAAGCCGGGAAAACAGATGCAGCCCTATGAAGCGTGTCTGTACCGGAAAACAGAGGTTTCCGGGAGGGGATGCCGCAGGGAGCAAAGGCCGTCCGGACTGTTACATAAAAGCAGGTCAGAAAAATACAAATAGTCTGCAAGATTTTACATTTTCAAAAGTACCAAAAAATCATATGATTAAAAATGATTGTTTTCCAAACGGACAACGGTACGTAAAGTAAAGGGAGGTACATTTACCATGAACAGCAAGCTCTTACAACCAAATGGCTATATGCCATGGGAAAAGAACCCGGAAGTTTTCCGGATTAATAAGGAAAAGCCCCACAGCGATATCATTCCTTTCCCCACGACGGAGGATGCCCTTTCCTGGAATAAAGAAGCGAGACATATTACGGATCTGAACGGAACCTGGAAGTTCTGCTACTTTGAAAACCCGGATCAATGTGATGCGGCCTTTCCCCAGGGGCTGGAAGGTTTTGTGGATACGCATAACTGGGGACATATCCAGGTGCCGGCAAACTGGCAGCTGCAGGGCTATGATTATCCCCAGTATGTGAACGTGAAATATCCCTGGGAGATGACGGAAGACATTATGCCGCCGGAAATCCCCAGAGTATATAACCCTGTGGGAATTTATTCCCGTATCTTTTCCGCGGACAAGAGGGAAAAGGGACGGACATTCCTGCGTTTTGAAGGGATAGAATCCTGCGGGGAGGTCTATGTAAACGGAAGCTTTGCAGGCTACAGCGAAGGCTCCTTCACTCCTGCGGAATATGATATAACCGACTATGTAAAGGACGGTGAGAACCAGCTGGTGGTAAAGGTGCTGCGCTGGTGCGACGGCAGCTGGCTGGAGGATCAGGATTTCTGGAGGCTTTCCGGCATTTTCCGGGATGTGTATCTGTACTCCCTGCCGGAGGTCTACGTGAGCGACTGGAGAGTGGATGCGCTGCTGGACGAGAATTACCAGGACGGAATCCTTACCGTGGAAGCTCAGATAGAAGGGGACACCCGGGACTGCGGGCTGATGCTGGAGCTGTACAGCCCCAAAGGAAGGCAGATAGGGAAGCTGGAAGCAGAAAAGGCGGAGGAAGGCAGAGCCGTATTTCATCTGGAGGTGGATACGCCCTGGCAGTGGAGCGCGGAATCACCCTCCCTGTACACGGTGGTGCTCCGCCTGCTGAGAGGGGGACAGGAAACGATTCTGGCATCCCGGTGCGGGTTCCGTACCTTTGAATTAAAGGACGGTCTGATGATGCTCAATAATAAACGGATTGTTTTCAAGGGGACAAACCGTCATGAATTCGGAGCAAAATTCGGAAGGGCGATCACCAAAGAGGCAATGCTTTCGGATGTGCTTGCCATGAAACGGAATAATATCAATGCTGTCCGTACCTCCCATTATCCCAATCACCCTTATTGGTATGAGCTGTGTGATGAATACGGACTCTATGTCATCGATGAAACCAACCTGGAAACGCATGGCACATGGACGTACGGTGTGCCGGAAGACAGGCAGCCGGATGTGCTTCCCGGAAGCAATCCCCTCTGGACAGGGGCGGTGCTGGATCGTGTGGCGGATATGTATTACCGGGACAGGAACCATCCCTCCATATTGATCTGGTCCTTGGGCAATGAATCCTATTGCGGAACGAATTTCAGGGAGATGGCGGATTTCCTTCGGGCGCATGATAAAACCAGGCTGGTTCATTATGAAGGACAGCATCATTGCCCGGGGTATGAGGATGTTACGGATATGGTTTCGACCATGTATACACCCGTGTCGGAATGGGTGAAATACGCCGGAGAGGAATCTGCAGGCCAAAAGGATTCCGGGAAACCAGGAATCCTTTGCGAGTTCGCCCATGCCATGGGAAATTCCTGCGGAAGCCTTTATAAATACGCCGAAGCTTTTGATAACTATCCGAAGCTGCAGGGCGGATTTATCTGGGATTTCGTCGATCAGGCCATCTGGAAAAAGGATGAGGACGGCAGGGAGTACCTGGGCTACGGCGGTGATTTCGGGGAAGGCTATACGGACGGTATTTTCTGCGGAAACGGCCTCCTGTTCGCCGACAGGACAGAAACCCCCAAGCTTATGGAAACCCGGATCTGCTACCAGAATATCAGTTTTGAAGAGATTGACTGGGAAAGCGGGGAAGTGACTGTCCGCAATAAGAACCTGTTCACGGATGTAAGTGCCTACCGTCTGGCATGGAGCCTGTACCTGGATGAACAAAGGACTGCGGAAGGGGAACTGGAAGCCGCCTGTGAACCGGGTGAGACCGTGCGGGTGAAGCTGCCTTTGGGAAGCCTGCCGGAAGGAAGCTTCATGGAAGCCTTCCTGAATCTGGAAGCGCGGCTGAAAGAGGATACCGGCTGGGCAAAAGCCGGATATGCGGCAGCCAGGGGACAGTTTATAACAGGAAGCCGTGAAAAGCTGCAGGAAGCAGCAAAGACAGGAGGCAGCCTGCAGGTTACAGAAAATTTCGGGACACTTATCATTGCCGGATCCGATTTCGAATACCGTTTTTCCAAACGCTCCGGTGATTTTTACAGTATCCGCAAGGGCGGCAGGGAATATCTGAAAGCACCTGTGGAATGCAATTTCTGGAGGGCAAGTACGGATAATGACCGGGGAAGCAAGCAGTCCTTCCGTTCCATGATCTGGAGATATGCCGGTGCCAATGCGGCAAAATGGACGAACCGGGGAGAAACAAGCGCAGAGGCGGTGGAGGTGGATATGAAGTTCATCCTGCCCGTTACCTCTCAGGCCGTCATGGATACCAAAATAACAATACGCGCAGATGGAAGCATTTTGTTCGATAATACATACAGCGGCGGGGAAAATCTGCCGGATATGCCGGAAGCAGGGCTTTTGTTTACCCTTCCGGAATGCTTTGACCGTTTCCAGTGGCATGGAAGGGGGGCGCATGAAAATTACATCGACAGGAATACCTCCGCTTTTGTGGGAACCTGGGAGGCAAAGGTGGCGGAACGCGTGGTTCCTTATCTGATGCCCCAGGAATGCGGGAATATGACGGGAGTCAGAAGGCTTACCCTTGCAGGAAGAGACGGGAGAAGCCTTACCTTTACGGGATTCCCGGAGGTGGAAGCCAACGTGCTCCCCTATACGCCGGAGGAAATGGAGCTTGCCGCCCACCAGAAGGATCTGAAGCCTGCGGATAAAACCGTGGTGAGGATCAATTACCGCCAGACCGGAGTGGGAGGGGACGACAGCTGGAGCCTGAACGCCAGGGCCCATGAGGAGTTCCGGATCAAAGGAGACAGCACCTTCCGTTTTGTATTTGAAGTAAAACCGGAATAATCACAAAGCAGCCGCCAGGGAAGGCTCCCCGCGGCTGCTTATTTTCTGTGTGCCGGCTGGCACGCATACGCCAATGGACATACATGCGACCGGCGGGCGCGTATCTGACGGTCAGGTCATGGATGCTTTATATATTTCATCGATGGAACGTTTCAGTACGGCATTGAATTCCTCATCCGTCTGCTGCTTCTGCAGCCCGGCGGTGAGGGCGCGGGAGAAACTGGCTATCAGGCCATGGTTCCTTGCAAGCCGCTGATTGGCTTCTATCTGGCTGTAACCGCCGGACAGCGCCACCACACGGACCACATGAGGATCCTCCATGAGCTCCTGATAAAAATCATCAACGGAAGGGATGGTAAGCTTGAACATCAGCTTACTATCCGGATCCAGACCGTCAAGATGGGCAAGAAGCTCCTTTTTCAGCAGCTTTTCGCTGTTTTCCTTGTCCGGGATAAAAATATCCACTTCCGGCTCCAGAATCGGGACCAGGCCGGCACGGGCGATGCGGCAGCCGATTTCAAACTGCTGATCCACGACTTTTTTTATCCCGTACGGATCCGCCGCTTTGATAACCGAACGCATTTTTGTACCGAAAATATGCTTTTCTTCCGCCCGTTTCAGCAGATCCTCCAGATTGAGGATAGGCTTCATGACGCGGACCCCGTTTTCCTGTTCCGCCAGGCCCTTATCTACCTTCAGGATTGGAAGGATCCCTTTTTCCTCCCACAGATAATCCGCGGTATCTTTCCCTTCAATCTGCCGCTCCATGGTATTTTCGAAAAGAATAGCTCCCAGGATATGTTCGCAGGTAAAGGCCGGGCTGGTTATAATACGTGTTCTCATCTCATGGATAAGAGAATACATTTCTTCATCGCCGTGATAAGACCCATCCGGAATCCCATAGAGCCGGAGAGCCTTCGGCGTGCTTCCGCCGCTCTGATCCAGTGCGGCAATAAATCCGTTCCCCTGTTGCATCCGACAGAATTGTTTCTGATCCATATATGCTCCCCCTTTTCGTAATTGTCCCGGCGGCAGCACGGAAGCGGTATGCCGGTTTGGCAGACGGCTTCCTAAGCTGGATACCGGTGTTCCCTTTAAAGTTTCTTTATAGTTATATTATACTACGATATAAGGCGGAAAGCTATGCACAAGTGCAGTATAACCGCGGTTTCCCGGCGGAAAAGCCGGATACAATAGCGGAAGGCCCCGCAAGTACGGGACCTTCACTTTTTTGTCTATATTATAATTGAGCAACAGAACCGCATCACAATGCCTGACTAACACGATTCTGTGTTCCCTTCAATTTGTTATTATCATATCCTAAAAATGTGACAAAACTATGTACACTTTCATAAGAAATCATAAAAAAATACCGAAAGAATTTAGAAATATTTTGGAATGTAAGGATTGGATTTGTCATAGATGGCGGAAAAGAATACGCGGATGGAAGCAAAAGGGCGGGACTGCCCGGAAAAGCAGCCCCGTCCTTTGTGATCCGGGATTTTCATTAGCGTCACCGGCCCCTACGAAAAAAGCAGGCGGGCAGCGGTGGTAAATAAAAAGCAGATTAGGATTCCGCAAACAGTGGGAAGCAGAAAAGAAAGAAGGGTCCATTTCAGACTTCCCGTTTCCTTTTTGATTGTGAGACAAGTGGTGGCACATGGCCAATGCATCAGAGAGAACAAAATCGTGCTCACGGCGGTTATCCAGGTCCAGCCGTTTGCCGTAAAAAGCTGCAGCAGCTGCGCGCCTTCTATTTCAATCAGACTGCCTCCGGCCATATAGGTCATGATGATGATAGGGACAACGATTTCATTGGCCGGAAGTCCCAGAAGAAAGCCGGTAAGGATACAGCCGTCCATCCCGATGGCCCTGGCAAAGGGATCCAGTAAGCCGGTAAGGGAGTTAAGAAGCGTGGTCTGGTTTTGCAAACGAATATTGGCCAGAAGCCAGATGATCAGACCGGCGGGGGCTGCTGAAACCATGGCGCGTCCAAGGACCTTTATGGTACGATCCACAATACTTCTTACAATTACCTTTAGTATCTGTGGTTTCCGGTAGGGAGGCATCTCCAGCGTGAAGGAGGAGGGGACTCCCTTTAACAGGGTGGCCGACAGCAGCCTGGAAACCAGAAGTGTCATAAAAACGCCCAGGACGATTATACCTACCAGAATGCAGGCGCCCAGGAAAGACCCGTAAAAGCCTCCTGCCCCTCCGATCAGGAACAGGGTGATAATGGATATTATGGTGGGAAATGCGCCACCATCCAAACGGCAACTTTGCTCCATACGACGAGTAGATGGCTGACAGTTCCCTACTCGCCGTCGATAAAAATATGGAGGTCTTTGCCATCCCAGACAATTTTCTTAACCATCAGCTTGATTAAGGTACGCTTTTCTTCAATCGTCAGCGTATGGAAATTGTCTTTGAAGCTGGATAACGCCGTGGACAGCATATCCACTTGAATTTCCCTGTCCGCTATGATGTTTACATCCTTTTGCAGACGGGCTTTTTCTTCTTTCATGGAAGCAAGCTCTTTGTCCAGCTCCGTAATTCTGGCATTTACACGTTCAATGAACGCAGCTCCTAAGTTTCCGTGTGACAGTGTGTTGATAAGATTGTCAATCTCGCTGTTACATTTCTTGATTTTATCATCAATGACCGCTACGGGGCTTTTTTGTGTCTGTCCTTGTAAATCACGTTTCAGCTTTTCCAGCAGCTTGTAGATACCGGAGTTTTCATCCGTGTACTGCATGAGATATTCACAAACAATATCGTCCGCCTGCTGACCACCCAGATTTTGACAGTCGCATAAATCTAAGCCGCCACGCAGTTTGTTGTTACAAATATAGTCGTAAAGTTCACGGTTGCCGCCTTTGCCGCTCCGCTGCTTTGCGAACATCCGGCTCTGGCATTTATCGCAGAAGATTAAGCCGGACAGCAGGGAATAGTCATTGTGCATGATAGCAGGCTTCTTCCCAGTGGGGATATTGTCTTTCAAGATATTTTGAATTGCTACCCACTTTTTACCGGATATGCGCCCTTTGTGCCTACCGATTGCGACAATCCATTTATCCATATCCTGTCTTGGGGCACTTTTCTTCCGGTAATCACGCTTATTGTATGCCAGCAGACCGTATTTATTAGAACAATCGGTTTTCTCAAAGCAAACGTCTGAATGATGTTCCGTGAAGTATTCCCATGCGTCTTCATCAGCGATACAGTAAACCGGATTTTGCAATATCTCTTTAATGCCTAACAGGGAGAACATTTTACCTGTACGTGATTTGATTCCCTGCTTGATTAAGTATTTGCTTACGCCGGATATGCTCCGAAGCTCTAAGAATTTTTCCAGAATACAATCAATGGCTTTCAATTCCTCTGGATTGTCCTTTAGCTTGCAGGAAGTCTTGATTTTACCGTCAATAATGATTTCCTGTATCTTTTCAGAAGTAAATCCTGTTGGGGTAGTGCCGCCCAGCCAACGTCCAGTCCTTGCCAGCATTAGCATATTGTCACGGACACGCTCTGCAATCGTTTCTCTTTCCAGTTGGGCGAAAACCGAAGCTATGTACATCATGGCTTTTCCCATAGGCTTTGAGGTGTCAAATTCTTCTTTAATACAGATAAATGAAATATTGTAGCTGTTCAAGTCTTCAATCAGAGAAGAAAAGTCACTGACATTACGGCTGATACGGTCAAGACGATAGCAGACAACGTATTCCGGTTTATTCAGTTTTATATCACGGAGCATTTGTTGGAATTGCGGTCTGTCCGTGTTCTTTGCGGAAAAGCCCTCGTCTTCATAAACGACGATTTCCGCATTATCCGATTCGGGGATTTTGGTTGAAATATACTCCCTGCACATTTCAATCTGGTTTTCAACGCTTTCCCCTTTGCCCGTATATACCGATTTACGGCTGTATATATAGATTCTCAAAGGTTACTCACCATCCTTTTTCTGCTGCACATAGTCAGATAAAATCTTAGCGCATAAGTTGGAAAAGGTACGCTTGTCCTCTTTTGCCAGATTATCTAACTGCTGCTTTAATTCCTTTGGAATTGTTATAGGTACTCTCACGTTATTTTCAGAAACAGCCAAACTATCCACCTCCTTACATATAGTGTATCACAGTGTAACACTTTTGTCAAGAATACGGGTACCACTGACTTGCTATTATTATGTTTTGTATGATGTGGTTGCATATATAGAACGGAATATTTTTTCAACAAAAAACTCTTTTTGACAATTTCATCAAAAAGAGTTTCTAAACTTGTAAATAATAAATATGGTTTATATTTAAAGAGACTTAATTAATGTTCTATACACTTAAACTACCGATATAAGTGCCATTATATGCATTGGGTTTCTTTTTATTATCAAGAAAACTGACAGAATAGTTTTCATTAGATACATAAATGTCAACTATCGAATTATCACAATCTAAAATGATGTCTCCAGCAGTATTTTGGGTTATGGTATTATATCCAGATAGGTAATTAATTTTGTCGGATGGCGCTTCTCCTATAATAACAATTTTGGGATTGATACTTTCCATCCACTCCTTGGGGAGTTTACCGCTGCTTCTACCATGATGGGGTGCAAATATTATGTCAGCTTCGGGTAATTCAATTTCATCTTTTATTTTTTCGGTAAAGGAATTTTCTAAATCCCCGAACCATAAAATAGTTACCCCATTATTTAATGAATATTTTATTATTGGCGAAATATTATTTGGACTTTTCCCATCTTTAGCATTAAGCAGTTCAGCTTTAAAATGTTCATTATCAACAATAGGCCATAAGATATTGATACCCGACGAACCGTAATTTTTTTCTTCATCGTTATCGTTCATCCAACGGCGGGAACAGCCTTTGTATAAGTAAAATGCTTTTTTGTCTGAATCCCTTAATTCGCAGTAACGTTTAAAATCCTCTGTCTCATCCTCTTTTGTTGCTTCATTAGCAACGCAATAAAAATTAAGAATACCGATACTATCATCTAAATATTTTAGTCCGTGAATATGGTCTTCATCTGGATGTGTTGAGATGAACCTTTTAATATCTTTTTCCTTAGATTCACTAATTATTTCATCAGTAATTAATTTTTTATTTGTATCATCCATATTGCAATCAATAATAGTAAAATTGCTACTACCATGCTTTATGTAGAACATATCCCCATCTCCAACAGAGATTGATTTAATAATACTCATTTTTTTCCTCCTCTTTCGATATATCGAGCGCTATAACATTATAGACAAAACGTTTAGCTTTTATATGTGTTGCTACATTAGTAATAATTAATACCCCAAGTAGATAAATAATAAAGAGTTTTTCATATGTTAGCCACTTAAAGAAAAAACAGGATATAAAGTATAATACAAGAATAACCATAGTGGAAACATACATATCCCTCATTAACAAATAGTTTCGATTTGACATAAACACCATAGGAGCTTCTCTATATTGATTGTAAATTTTATACCATTGACTATTCTCATACTTTTTTCTTTCATCCAGATTTATTGGTATCGCAGAATATATATGAGAGTATTTTTGTAAAGCCATATCCGTAGTAAAACGAATGTCTTTATTTTTGTTTTTAATTTCAGTAAATATATATTCACCTGGTAACTTCATAAAATACAAATTGACTATTTTGTTTTTTATTTTATCGTCTATGACACTATCAAATAATATTGTGAATATATATATTATTGAAGCAAGGAGAGTTGTTCCCAACAAAGAGACTATCCCCTGTAATAACTTTATATTTTCAGTATTAGCAAAGTCGATAAATCCATGAACCAACAAAAAAACTAATGCATTAGCAATTACATATTGTTTCAATTCATTTTCTCTGTAATCTTTTAAATTATTCAGTTGAACCACCTCATTCATAATGGATAATACTTCGTTTATGATACCACGAAACCGACTTGTTTTCAATAAACATACCAAGTAAAAAGCAAATTAAAGATTACTAAGATTTATCATAGACGTTCATCAATGAGCGTCTTTTTTCTTACCCAAAATTCAGAAAGGATGTGATACCCATGCCACGGCAAGAACCGCAGGAGCGTTCCCCTCCGCATAACATCATGTGGAGATTGTGCCAGTCACAGGCTGGCTGAAATCCTCCTTATTCGGCTTGACTACCCTTTACCTGTTAGAATGGGATTTGTCAAGGGTGCGAAGCACAATGAACTGCACCCCAAAAGTTGGACAAGAAAGTCAACGAAAGGGGTGCAGAAATCTATGGGAAAAGAATTGTTCAGTGAGGAATTAAAATTAGCAGTTGTTCAGTATGTACTGGAAGGGCATACACG
>OJIY01000095.1_pt1 | contig 87576 bp, 76 predicted proteins | sample 1596061 | NCBI WGS metagenome assembly OJIY01 (sample SAMEA4350111, study PRJEB24818) | metagenome | biome: human; feature: gut; material: faeces | place: Denmark | collected 2013-09 | reverse complement strand
CATGGTCGTAGATATAAAGCAGGGCAATTATACGGTTGTGAAGAACCAGCTTCTGAGTACGGAAAGCCAGGAGGCCGAAACCCTGGTTTCCCTGGCAGAAAGCAAAGGCAGTGAATCCGGCACCCTAAAGGACCTGCATCTGCGTTATTTACGCGGAAAAACCATGCCCGGCCAAACAGTACGGTATGTATTTGCCGATATATACGAAGAGCAGAATTCTCTCTATTGGCAGGTGATTCACTCTTCCATTATCGGCGCATGTTCCTTTGCCGTTTTTTTCCTGTTCTCCACCCTTCTCTCCCGCTGGGCTGTAAAGCCGGTGGAAATTGCCTGGCAGCAGCAGCGTCAGTTTATCGCGGACGCTTCCCATGAGCTGAAGACTCCTCTCACAGTCATCCTCTCCAATGCGGATATGCTGGAAAAAGACCGGAATATACCCAATGGACAAAACCGGCAGCGAATAAGCCACATAAAAGCTGAATCTCTGCGGATGAAACAGCTGATAGAAAGCCTTCTCACCCTCGCCCGAAGCGACTCAGGACAGGAAGCAGCAGTCTACAAGCCCGTTGACCTGAGCTTCATAGTAAACAGCAGCCTCATGGCCTTTGAACCTCTTGTCTTTGATATGGACAAGCGCATCACCTGTGATATTGAAGCCTCGCTCCAGGTAAATGGAGATGAGAAGAAACTCCGGCAGCTGTCAGATATCCTTCTTGACAATGCCTGCAAATACAGCAGGGAAAACGGTTCTATCTGTGTGACGCTGAAAAAGGACGGCGCGAAAGAGGCGCTCCTCACTGTGTCAGATGAGGGAACGCCTCTCACAAAAGAAGAAATCAAACACTTGTTTCTCCGCTTTTACCGTGCAGATGCTGCCCGCAGCAATATTCCCGGCTACGGTCTTGGACTTTCCATTGCCCAAAGCATTGTCAATGAGCACGGAGGAAAGATTGGTGCCGGCACAGATGGCTCCGGTGTCAATCTCTTTATGGTGCGGCTGCCCTTACTGGAATAAACAGATAATCCCCGGTTCACCGGCCTATTCAAGAAACGCCGTCCCATTCATGTATCCGGACCCGTCAAACACATGGATACCCTCACCCAGATTCTCCGCCAGCAAAGTCTCCTGTATTTCCACTACAGAGGCTTTGCCGGAAACATTTCCTTCTTCCGGCACCCTTTCAAACTTCCCTTCCCGGCCTCCTTGTCCCGGGATTTTTTCAAAAGTACCCCTCCCTCCGCCGGGCATTCTTCCAAAACCGCCGCCGGATGGCGTACCATATTGATTTAATATACGGTCCACCGTCACCTGGATATCCTGGTCTCCGGCCGCTATGTGATAAGTCTCCCCGGTTTTTAAATCCGGTGAACTGAAGAGCAATGCCTCAAACGCCTTTGAAACCGCTGTTTCCGCCAATTGATTCCCCTGACTGTCCTCGATTGATATGGTTGTTCCGGCACTCTGACTCTCATCTAAGAAAACCACCAGCATGGGCTGGGATGAGTCCTCGGAAAACGTCTGGAACATACCTGCGCTTCCAACAGCCAATATGGTTCCGCCTGATACGGTTCCTGTGCCGTTGTAATCCAGAGCACCATTTCCGCCATTTTCTGGTCCCTCCACAAGGACGGTTCCCCCCTCCAGAAACAAGTCTCCGTTGGAATCTATACCATCTCCGGAGGCATTGATTCTTATGTCTCCTCCTGAAATGCGGATGTAAGCTCCCTCTGTTATATCAATGGCACCTCCGCCCGGTCCCCGCCTGCTGCCAAAGGAATCTGTCCCCTCTGCATTTGATACCCCGGAGGCATCAGAGCCACCTGCTGCATTGATTCCGTCGTCCTCTGAATGAATCCATATGGTTCCTCCGGTAATTTCCACACATAGCCCTTCCAGTCCCTCATAGCTCTGTTCCACTGTTATGGTTCCGCCTGAAACCTCAACCAGCGTTTCAGCCAGTATTCCTTTCTTTCCCGCTGTTATGGCCACGGTACCGCCGGTAATTCTCACATATCCCTTGTCCTCTTCCGTGTCATTATTTGACTGGATTCCATCGCTGCCCGCTGTAATGGCAAGACTTCCGCCATTCACCTCCACAAAATTCTTTCCCTTTACGCCGTCTTTTGCCGCATCAATGACATAGGTGCCGGAATTGATAATAACCCCGTCCTTTCCCCGTATCCCGTTCATATAATTACCGCTGATTTCCAGCATGCCGTTCCCCTCAAATACCATATCGTCCTTACTGAAAATAGCTGCGTCCGGCTCGTCCTCCCCGGCCTGCAAATAGACATACGCACTTCCGTCAGATACCTTGTTTTCCGAACCATCCTCCAGGACAATGGTCAGCAGCCCGCTTTGGCTGGCATAGATTGCAGAATAGCCGGAATTTGCAATAGAAACATTATCCAGCACCAGAAATACCTCATCCTCCTTTCCCGCATCCACCGTCACGCCTCCCTCTGCTATATTTCCTGTTAAACGGTATGTCCCGGCAGCAGAAATGGTGACATTGGCTCCGTCCGCCGCCGTTCCCTCCCCTTCTATGGTCACTGTATTTTCATTTCCTATAATTAAGGTTTCCTTTCCATTCCCACTAAAAGCCCCTGTCTGATTCCCTTCTGACCCTCCTGTATTCCCCGCTCCTATCTCATCCTTGCCAGCTGTTTTTGCACAGCCGGCAAGAAGCAGGGCGCCTGCCAGACCGGCTGCCAGGCCAGCTTTTCTAAATCTCCTGTATCTTATTTTGTCTCTATGCATACAAACATCCTCCTATAATTCTTCCCTGCTGTCCGGCAGCCGGCCGCAGACAATGGTAAGGTTTCCATTCCTGCAGCGTATATCATCCAGCATGTTCTTCTCAATTGTCCCGGATTTTAAATCCACGTGGTAGCACAGTTCATAGAGACTGCCCATATTTACAGTCCTGACCCGCACAAGCTCTGAATTTCTAGTGTATTTCTCAAATATATCGTCAAAAATTTCCGAATAATCCAGATTTTCCGGTATGGTAACCTTCAATTCCTTCCTCCCTGCACTGCCGGCCGGAAGGGATACCAGAAAAATGGTAATCCCGCCGGCCACTATCATCAGAAGCAGCGCGGTTCCCAGATAGCCCATTCCGGCAGCCAGACCCAGTGCCATGGCCAGAAATATGCTTCCAATCTCCCTTGCATTGCCCGGCATGGACCTGAACCGCACCATCCTGCTTCCGGCAGGTATTGACCGTGCTGAGGCCGGGCGGTCTGTTCCTGATTTGCAACGAGGCCTGCAATCCGGAGGACGACAGGTGGAGCAAAATCTTAGACGGAATGACGGTATACAGCGGCAGTCAGCTGGAACAGTATCTGCAGGAAGCAGGGTTCAGCAGCATCCAGTGTGACGAGGTCCGCCGGAAAGGCCGCATTTGCCTGATTGCAGAAAAAAAGAGATAAGGCGTGCCCCATCATCTGACCAACATGGTAATATGATAAATATAAGGCGTCTTATATCTTATCATAAGCCATGTTTTCTCTTATATCTCAATTTTTCCCGTCAAATAACCCTGGCTTTTTTACATTCTCCCTTTTACAGTGTTTTCTAAAACCTTCCGGAAATCGTACACATAATTCAAAAAATATTCAAAAAAAGAAAAATAAATAATTAAAAAATTAACAATTGACAAAAAACAAAACATTTGCTATATTGAATGTGTAAAGACTAAAAGTTTTAAAAATGCAATAAATCAAATTAATTTTAATTTTAAAATGTCAATATAGATTCAAAACAGTGAGGGGGCTTTTGCGCTGCCCGCGTAATTCCCGGCCTGACCTTATACCGTACATATAACATAAAGTAATAATTTTCGTAAAATAATAAAAACTTTATTTTTTAAAACATTGGGGTTACAATCTAAGTACATTTATACTTAGGAGGAAATTATATGAAGACCATTGAGAACGAGATGCCATTTTTCCAAACCCTGCTTAAACTTTTAAAAAATCAGTTTGGTATGGAGTCAGAATTTATCCTGCATGACTGGTCAAAAGGTTATGACCATAGTGTGGTAGCCATTGAAAACGGACATATCACAAACCGCAAGATTGGAGACTGCGGCAGCAACCTGGGCCTGGAAGTGATACGCGGAACCGCTACAAGCGATATGAAATGCAACTATGTCACGCGCACAAGGGACGGAAAAGTCCTGTTGTCCTCCACCATGTATATAAAGAATGATGACGGACAGGCTTTGGGCGCTCTGTGCATTAACACAGATATATCCGAAAGAATCAAAATAAAGGAATATCTGGATGCTTCGCTTCCCGAAGAGCTGAATAAAAAGGACAGCAACGAAGAGTTCTTTGCTACGGATGTATCTGACTTACTGGTATACCTAATAGACCAGGGGATAAATAAGATTGGCAGACCTGTCAGCGAGATGACCAAAGAAGACAAAATGAAGGTATTACGTTTTCTGGATGACAGAGGAGCGTTTCTCATCAGCAAATCCAGTACGAAAATCTGCCAGATTCTGGAAATCTCCAAATTTACCTTGTATAACTATTTGGATGAAGTACGTGAACGTAAAGAGTCCATTTAGAAATAAAATTTCTACCAAAGAGTAGAAAATTAAGAAAGGACGGCGAGGTAGTAATGAGAAAAATCAAACAGATTAAAAGGATTGCAGCAGTCGTAATGGCGGTTTCAGTTGCAGTGGGGCTGACAGCATGTCAGCAAAAAACTGACTCCCAGGGAAACTCTTCCCAGACAGGAACCCTCCAGAAAGTGCTGAAAGAGAGGAAGATGACGGTGGGATGCATTTTGTCCTTCCCTCCCTTTGGCTACAAATCAGAGGATGGCACTCCCATGGGATATGATGTGGACATGATTCATGAACTGGCGGATTCTTTAGGTGTGGAGGTTGAGATTGTGGAAGTTACTGCCGACGCCAGGATTCCCAGCCTGGAGACAGGCAAGGTTGATGCTGTATTCGGGAACTTTACAAGGACACTGGAGAGAGCACAGAAGATTGATTTCTCAAATCCTTATGTTGTTGCCGGAGAACGGCTTCTTGTAAAAAAAGGCAGCGGGATTAATTCCGTCGACGATTTAACGGGCAAGAAGGTTGCCGTTACAAAGGGGTCAACAAATGCTGAACTGATGGCAACATTAAACCCCAATGCTGAAGTAGTCTTCTTTGAAACGTCTGCAGACGCACTTCAGGCTGTAAAGAACGGCCAGTGCGCCACCTTCCTGGAGGACAGTAATTTCCAGCAATACCAGGCAGCCCAGAATGATGACCTTGAGGTGGTAGGCGATTCCCTGATTTCTCTGGAATACAATGCAATCGGCGTAAAAAAGGGCGACCAGGACTGGCTCAATTACCTGAACCTTTTCATCTTTAACACAAATGTATCAGGTAAAAATGATGAAATGTACTCAAAATGGTTTGGGGAACCAATGCCGTTTGATTTAAATCCTCAATATTAATCAAAGTAAATGGGGCTCCGTTACGGCAGCCCCATTCTATAGAAAGAGGTGTTAATATGTTCCTGGATTGGTGGACTCCCATCGAAAATCTTCCGGCACTGCTCAGAGGTGCACTTGTATCCCTTGAACTTACCCTGACCGTCTTCGCGCTGTCCCTGTTTTTCGGAACGGTTGTAGGATTTCTGCGGTATAACAGACAGCACAAAGCCGGTTACCGCATCGCAACTGTGTATGTGGAATTAATCCGCAACACCCCTATGCTGGTTCAAATTTTCTTTCTCTATTTTGGACTTCCCCAGTTTAAGATTTATCTTCCTGCCTTATTCGCCGGTATACTGGGACTGACCATTAACAACACAGCATACATAGCGGAAATCGTCCGTTCCGGTATCCAGTCCATCCCCAAGGGCCAATGGGAAGCGGCCAACTGTCTGGGGTTAAAGCCCATCCACGCGTTTCTGGATGTCATCTTTCCCCAGGCCCTGCGCAACATTTTCCCTTCGCTTATTAATCAGTTCATCATGATACTCTTTGGTACGAGCCTGCTTTCCGTTCTTGACATCAAAGACCTTACCCAGGTGGCCTCCATACTGAATTCCCAGAATTTCCGAACCCTGGAGTTATTCACCTTTGCTATTGGCATCTACTATATTATGTCGGTGCTCTGCTCTAAAATCCTAAGATATGTTAACAACCGGTTCTTTCCAAGTATCAGCAACGGCGGGAGGTAAGATAAATGGATGGTTTTTTACGAGTTTTCTCCTATTGGAGGCTGCTGCTGGACGGTTTTCTGATTACGCTTAAGCTTTCTCTCACAGTAATCATTACCAGCACCCTTTTAGGAGTTATGTGCGGTATGCTCTTTACCTTAAAAAACAAGGGTGTCAGGGGCATTTTAAGGGTATATGTGGAATTATTCAGAGGATGCCCTCTGCTCATGCAGCTGTTTATGGGTTATTACGGCCTGGCTTATCTTGGAATACAGATAGATATCTTTTCAGCTGTAGTATTAGTATACACCTTGTACGGAGGCGCCTATATAGCGGAAATCATACGCTCCGGAATCGAAAGCATTCCAAAGGGACAGTGGGAAGCCGCTAAATGTATTGGCCTGCGTCCACTGGATGTACTCAGAGACGTCATACTGCCGCAGTCCTTTAAAATATCCCTGCCGGCACTGATTGGTTTTCATCTGGGACTAATCAAAGATACGTCCATTGCATCCATCATTGGATATTCCGAACTTCTGCGGGAAGGGAAAACCATCATGAATGTCACAGGGTATCCTTTTGAGACTTACATTCTTGTGGCAGTGATTTATTTCATTATATGTTATCCGCTTTCAAAATACGTAGGGTGGACAGAAAGGAAGGCAGGCTTATGATTGAGGTGAAAAATATTTATAAATCCTTTGGCGCTCTGGATGTTCTGAAGGATGTATCTCTGACTGTAAACAAGGGCGAGGTGGTAGTAATCATAGGCCCCAGCGGTTCAGGAAAAAGTACGCTGCTGCGCTGCATCAACCATCTGGAGACTCCTGATAAGGGCGAAATCGTGGTGGATGGCCAGGTTCTCACCGGCAAATCCAGCCAAATCAGAAAGGTCAGGGCCAACCTTGGTATGGTTTTCCAACAGTTCAATCTCTTTCCTCATATGAATGTCTATGACAACATCACTCTGGGGCCTAAGCGTGTGCAGAGCATGTCCAAAGAGGACATGGATAAAACGGTGGATGACCTTCTGGCAAAGGTAGGGCTGTCTGACAAAAAGTATAGTTATCCCCCCCAGCTGTCGGGCGGTCAGCAGCAGCGCATTGCCATAGCCAGAGCACTGGCCATGAATCCGGAATACATGCTGTTCGACGAACCCACCTCTGCCCTGGACCCGGAGTTAATCGGAGAAGTACTGGAAGTCATGCGCCAGCTGGCAAAGGACGGTATGACAATGATTATCGTGACTCATGAGATGAAGTTCGCCAAGGAGGTGGCGGACCGCGTAATCGTAATGGCGGACAGCCACATCATAGAGCAGGGGCCTCCTGAAGAGTTGTTCACAGCGCCTAAAGAGGCACGCACCCGTTCATTCCTGCGGTCAGTTTTGGAAAAAGAATAAAATAAAAGATAGAAAGGATATAATGCTATGGATGTATACGAAAATATCAGAAAATCAGGATACGAATTGCCCCCAAGCCCGCCCAAAGGAGGTATCTATAAACCCGTTAAACAGGTAGGAAATCTGTTGTTCATATCAGGTCAGGGAGCTACACGCAATGGACAACCTGCTGTCTCCGGAAAACTGGGCAGTGAACGTACCATCGAAGAAGGACAGGAGGCTGCCAGAATCTGCACGCTGAATGCATTAAGCGTGCTCCATGAATATCTGGGCGATTTAAACAAGATCAAAAGTGTTGTTAAGATTCTGGCCTTTGTAGCCAGCGCTCCGGGATTCAATTCCCAGCCCGCTGTGGTTGACGGTGCTTCCCAGCTTTTAAAGGACGTATTTGGTGATGACAACGGAGTAGGCGCCAGGTCTGCTATTTCTGCTATTGAATTACCTGGTAATATTTCAGTGGAAATTGAGTTCATATTCGAAATTTGATGCAGACTGTCTCACATTGGGAAGGAGGGATAGGAATGGACGAAAACCGTTATCTTCTTAAACACACGGACGAGATTATCACCCCATGCTTAATCTATTATAAGGATATCATTGAGCAGAATATAACTGAAATGATATCTGCCGCCGGCAATGCAAACCGTTTATGGCCCCATGTGAAATCCCATAAAATGAAAAAGCTGGTGGAGCTGCAGATTAAAATGGGTATTACAAGATTCAAATGCGCAACCATAGCCGAAGCCCAGATGGTTGCCGAAAGCGGTGCTTCCGATGCACTGGTGGCTTACCCGCTGGTGGGGCCCAACATAAAACGGTTTCTTGAATTAGTTAAAACCTATACAGGCACACGTTTCTGGGCCATTGGAGATGACCGGGAGCAGGTCTCACTGCTTAACAGCGCTGCCGGTACCCAGGAAATCATGGTGAATTTTTTGGCCGACGTCAACATGGGTACCAACAGAACCGGGATTTCCATGGATAAACTGCCGGATTTTTACCGGTACTGCTGTAATCTTCCCTGGCTCTCTGTCCAGGGGCTTCACTGCTATGACGGCAACAACGGCATTGCCGAATACGATGCCAGGGAAAAAGCAGTGGACGAAATAGACCGGGCAGTATTCACAACCGTGGCCGCCCTGGAGCAGGCGGGCTTTCCCTGCCCGGTTCTGGTTATGGGCGGCACCCCCTCTTTTCCCTGTCATGCCCGCTATAAACGTGTTTATCTGTCACCTGGCACAGGCGTTATCTCCGACTTCGGTTACGCCAGTAAATTTACAGATGAAACCTTTGCGCCTGCCGGATTGCTCATGACCCGTGTTGTCAGTCATGGCGCTCCCGGACTCTTTACATTGGATTTGGGCTATAAAGGAATCGCCGCCGACCCTCCCGGCCTCAGAGGCTGTCTTATCGGTGACTGGCATGCCACCCCCCTGAATCAGAATGAAGAACATTGGATTTGGAAAATGGAAGAGGGCTATGAGGACCAGAGGCCCGCTATCGGAACTGTATTATATGTGATTCCCACCCATATCTGTCCCACCAGCGCCCTGTATCCTGAAGCCCTGGTTGCCCTGGATGGTAAAATAGTTGATATTTGGGAAGTGACAGCCAGAAACAGAAAGCTTTCCATATAGGGAGGTAAATGCTTATGAATATACTGGATAACAGGATAATTGCCATCCTAAGGGATGTGGATGCAGAGAACATCGCAGACGTAATAAACGCTTTGATGGATGGCGGCATCAAAGCCATTGAGATTCCGTTAAGCCATAACTCTCCTGCCGCCAAAGCAGCCAGCCTCCGAACCATCCAAAAATCCCATGAGATTTTTGGAGACCAGATTTTCCTGGGGGCCGGAACCATATTAAGTCCTGAAGAAGCCGAGTCCGCGGCCGATGCCGGAGCAAAATACATTATATCTCCCAACATGGACCCTGAAACCATAAAAAAGACCAAGGCATTGGGGTTATTCTCCATGCCGGGAGCCATGACCCCCTCGGAGATTGCAGACGCTTATAAAAATGGCGCCGATATTGTCAAAATATTCCCGGCCGGAAATCTGGGGGCAGATTATATCAAAGCGATAAAAGGCCCTCTGGGTTTTATTCCGTTTGCTGCTGTGGGAGGAGTCAATCTTGAAAATGCCGGAAAGCTGCTGCAGGCTGGTTATCACATGATTGCTGTGGGAGGAAACCTGGCCGACAAAAAGGCTATACAGGACGGCGACTTCCGGAAAATCAGCTCCCTGGCCAGAGCTTATAAAGAAATTGCGGACACAGCAATATAGCAAAAACAAGTAAAGCAGGTATATCTATGGGAAATATATGTATAACAATAGACGGAGGAACCACCAATACCCGCTGTCTGGTTTGGAACCGGGAAGAACAGGTCATAGCCGGCTGCAAATTAAGCATCGGAGCGCGCAACGGCGCTATTGAACATGGAAATGACGCTCTAAAGACCCAGCTCAAACTCAATCTGGAGCAGGTATTGGCATCCTCGGGCCATTGTTGGGCAGATGTGGAATCCGTCCTTGCATGCGGTATGATTACCAGTTCCTCAGGACTATATGAATTGGCTCATTTAAGTACACCTGCCGGATTAAAAGAATTGGCTGAGGGCATAAAAACCATATTGATTCCCGATGTAAGTCCTGTGCCCATTCATTTTATACCCGGTGTGAAAAACCGTGTAAATCATCCGGACTTCGAATCCGTGGACCGGATGGATATGATGCGCGGAGAGGAAACAGAAAGCATGGCCTTATTGAGCCGCCATCACAAGGGAACCCCTATGCTGCTCATTCTTCCTGGTTCCCACAACAAATATATATCCGTAGATGAGAAATGCAGGATTACCGGATGCATGACATCAATGAGCGGCGAAATACTCTCATCTCTTACCTTAAATACCATACTGGCAGCGTCCGTTAACTGCAGCTTTTTAGATGAGTCTGAGCTGGATACACATTGGCTCCTGAACGGCTGCAGAAACAGCCATGCATTAGGTATTGGAAGAGCTGCATTTCTGACCAGGGTCCTTCATCTGTTCTGCGAACGTTCGCCCCAGCAATTAGGCAGCTATCTCCTGGGAACAGTCGTTGCTCTGGATTTGGAGGCGCTTAAGGGTTCAAAAGCAATCACCTTTAACCACGGCCATAAGATTGTAATTGGCGGAAAAGGGACAATGGCCCTTGCCCTTTCCCAAATCCTAAAGGAAGAGTATCCTGATTCAGAGGTTTTACAGGATTGCACGGAATACCTGGCAGGCATGGGAGCCAGGTTAATCTGGCAGGCTTCCCTGGATAATTAGCCACTTCACGCCTGTCTCATTCATTTCGGCCGCCGGAACCCAAATCCATTCCCGGCGGCCCTTCTCTTTCCATCTGTCTACAAACTCCAGTTCAGGCTCTTCCCCTGAAGTTCCGCCATATGACGGTATATTCCCTTTTGCTCCATCAGTTCTTCCGGCGTCCCCTGCTCTGCCACGCAGCCATCCTTTAACACCACAATCCGGTCTGCTCCTGCCACGGTCCTCATTCTGTGCGCAATTATCAGCACAGTCTTATTCTTAACCAGATTGGATATGGCTTCCTGTACCTGCGTCTCATTCTCCACATCCAGCGAGGCCGTGGCCTCATCCATGAGAATCACGGGCGCATCCTTTAAGAGGGCCCTGGCAATAGACAGCCGCTGGCGCTCACCGCCGGACAGAGTGGAGCCATTTTCTCCAATCCGTGTCTCATACCCCTTTGGCAGACGGCGGATGAATTCCCCGCACTGAGCTGCCCCGGCTGCTTCCATAACCTCCTGGTCGGATGCGCCTTTGCGGCCCAGCCGGATATTTTCCATGATGGTATCGTTAAACAGGACCACATCCTGGAACACAATGGAAAAGCTTTTGAGCAGTGTCTCCGGCTCTATCTGGCTTATGTCCGTTCCCCCCAGTGTAATCTTCCCTCTGTCAATATCCCAGAACCTGGCTGCCAGCTTGGCACTGGTGGATTTTCCGCCGCCTGACGGCCCGACCAGAGCCGTCACCTGGCCCTGCTTTGCAGTAAAGGACACATCCTTTAAAACCGGTTCCCCGTCTTTATAGGAAAATCCCACATGGTCAAACACAATGTCATAACCATCATAGACAGCTTCCTTACTGCCCTGCTGGACAGGCTGTTCCTCAATTCCTTTCATCCGTTCCACCACCAGAAGGGTGGAATACACAGCCGACAGGTTCTGCAGACAGCTGCTAAGAGGGCCGTACAGCCTGGTAGACGCCACCATGAACATGAGGAACAGCATGAAGTCAATGGAACGGGATGACAGCAGGGACGCTCCCGCCAGTACCGTGGTGGCCATGCCGACTTTCAGGAACATCTGGGACGCCGTGACCATGGTGCCGTTAAACAGCTCCAGGCGTATGGTAATGGACTCCACATTCATAATCTTCCGGTCCAGTCCTTGCAGATACTCCTCCTTCTGGTTATTGGCCTTGATATCCTGAATATTCTCAATGCACTCCTGGATACCGTCGGATGCAGCGATTTTCGTCCCCTTCTGCCTGCGCTCCACCCGGTCCACCATGGGCCTGGTGCCTGCTGCCAGAAGAAAGGACACAGGAACCACCCACAGCACAGCCAGGCCCATCCGCCAGTCAGCAGCCAGAAGGCACACTCCGATGAAGGCCGTGGATATAAATGCGCCTATGAGTTCCGGTATGAAATGGGAGAATGCCTTTTCAATAAACGCGCTGTCAGCCATAATGGTGGTGGTTAAATCCGCCAGGTCCCTCTTTCCAAAAAAGGACAGGGGCAGGGTCCTGAGCCGCTCTGCCAGCCGGATGCGCATATTGGCGCTTTCCGTATAGGAGGCCACAAAGGTAGCGTTATACTGGATTCTCCAAAAAACAAATATTAATATCAAAAGGATAATGCTGATAATTACATACCCGGCCATCCTCATGGAAGGAGCCTTAAGACCCACCAGAGGACCCAGCAGCCGTTCCAGAAACAGGAACAGGATGCCCATGGGGAAAATCAGCCCCATATTAGTCAGGGCGCAGGAAAATATGGCCTTTGTCAGGTCTCTTCCCCCCTGTTCGCTCAATGCGAATTTTCTCTGCAGATACTTGCTCATGCCATTCCACCTACCTTCCACTCTACTGAGGTCTGATAATCCTTCCACATTTTTGCATACAGCCCCCGGGCCTTCAGAAGTTCATCGTGATTTCCCTGCTCAGCCACCCTGCCTTCCTCCATCACGAAGATACAGTCGGCCCTGCACACCGTAGACAGTCTGTGCGCAATCATAATCACAGTCTTGCCCTCCACCAGCTTCTCAAATGCCTGCTGAATCAGATATTCATTATCCGGGTCTGCAAATGCCGTGGCTTCATCCAGGAGAACAATGGGAGCATCCTTCAGGATTGCCCTGGCCAGGGCAATTCTCTGCATTTCCCCGCCTGACAGGTACACGCCCTTGGTCCCCACCACCGTATCCAGCCCCTGGGGCATCTTTTCAATGATATCCTCACACCTGGCTGCTTTCACGGCCCTCATGACCTCCTCCTTATCCGCCTTTGGCCTTGCCGCCCGTATATTGTTCAGCAGGCTGTCCTTAAAGAGGCGGCTGTCCTGGAACACAAAGCTGACCTGCTTCATCAGCTCTTTTGTCCCCATGTCCCTCACATCCACGCCGCCGATGCATATGCTTCCCCTGTCCACGTCAAAGAACCTGGGAATCAGGCTGACCAGGGTGGTCTTGCCGCTTCCCGAGGCCCCTACCATTGCGGCGGTTGCTCCCTGGGGTACGGTAAGGGACACGTGGTCCAGGGCATTTACCCCGTCCTTGTTATAGGAAAAGGAAACGTCCTTAATCTCAATCCTGTGGTTTTCAGGCTTCCTTGGAACAGCTGGCTCAGGAAGGGGTTTTTCCCTGATAATATTCAGTATGCGCTCCAGGGCATCATTGGCAGCCACGGTATTTTCACTGGTCCACATGATTTTATCCATCATGGTCACGCAGACAGGCGTAAAGAGGATATAAAAAACCAGGTCCAATACCGTTGTCACATAGGCCTCCCCCCTGGCCGCATCCCCTGCCAGAAGAAGCCCGGCTGGTATGAGAACGGCAAAAATGCCGTTGATGCTGACTGAATAACAGCACATAGGTATCCTGAGGGACAGGGTATAATTCACAGCCCAGTCCTTGTAGCGCATGATGGAATCGTGAAAGCTTTTAAAGGAAAAAATGCTCTGCTGGAATGTTTTCACCACAGGTATTCCCCGCACATACTCCACGGCCTCATTGTTCATGTCCTCCAGGGCATTCTGGTACTGCCTCATGCACTCGGCCATTCCGGTCCCCATCATCCGGCTGAGGAAAAATGCGCCTGCGGCCATGGGGATGAGACTAATCAGGCCAAATCTCCAGTCGAACACCAGAAGCAGAACCAGCACTGCCGCAGGTGTCACCAGGGCACCGGCCAGGTCCGGCAGCTGATGGGCCAGATACGTCTCTGTCTGGCCCGCCCCGTCGTCGATGATGCGGCGCAGCTTTCCGCTGCCGGTCCCCTTAAAATAACCAATAGGCAGTTCTGTCAGATGGTGAAGGGCAACTGTTTTCATGTTCCTGGCCGTCCGGAAAGCAGAAATATGGGTGCACATCAGAGCTCCAAAATAGATCAGCATACTGAGGAGCGAGGATGCCACCGCCATCCATCCCCAGTAAACCAGCATTCCCCCGTCCGGGCCCTCCGGCCAGTTAAGCACCGCCAGCTTTATCACCTTCCACATACACAGATAGGGCACCAGGCTTATGACTGCGCTGATTCCTGACAGGACGCAGCCTGCTCCCGTCAGGTATTTGTGCTTTCCCGCAAAGGTCTTGAGCGTCACCTTACCTGTATCAGGAAGCTGTGTCATAATATGCTTTCGTTTACCATCCACTTTTTCATCCTCCTTTTATTAGTTTCAACTAACCATTTGTTATAAAATTAAGGCTGTCAGGCTTCCGCCTTAAGCCTCTCTACCGCCTTAAGCCTCTCTACCGCCTTAAGCCTCTCTCCTGCCTGCAGCCTCTCTCCCGCCCGCAGCCTGCACCATTTCTGTCATACTCACACATCCAGGCCCATGATGCGCACCCATCCTGCATGTTGGAAACGGCTTAAGATGAGGGAGTAGGTGACCGCCTGTTCTCTTGGCAGGTCATGGGACACAAATTCATGAAGCTGCTGGAAAAAGGACCTGCACAGAATATGAATCAGCGTACTGCTCATCCCCGCTGCCGTATGCCCCAAAGACTCCATGGCATTGATAAAATCCCAGCAGGATTGCTCCTCCACTGCTGCCAGTCTGTCAAAATAGCGTTCCCTTACCCCCGGCGCACTGCAGCACAGCAGCAGTTTGAATACCTCAAAATGGTCATAGATATAATTCACCATCCATGGAATATACTGCTCTGTAATCTCATTCAGCCGTGCAGGCTGCAATCCGGGCGGCAGGGAAGCAAATTCCTTGTGCACTTTATCATACATGGCCAGCAGTTCCTCTGCCGTGTCCGCTGTCAGGGCGTCAAACAATGCTTTCTTTCCCGGAAAATAACCGTATATGGCTCCGGTTGTCACCGACGCCTCCTTTGCAATTCTCCTGAGGGATGCCTTTTCATATCCATATGTAAGAAATTCCTTTTTCCCTGCCTCTAATATGGCTGCAGCTGTGCTGTTATCCCGGCCCCCCATGTCAATCCCCCTGTCCTTTCCCCATATCCTTATAACACTGTTATATAACATCGTTATTATGTTACAAAAAAAGGCATCCGTCAATGTATATAACTGATACCTTTTCTCATTAAACCATTTTTTGCATTTTTTGAAAAATCTTCTCAAATAAACTGATTAAAATCACGCGATTTGGAGTATGATTAAGTTAGACAGGTCTAATCCAAATGCATCAAATTGTCAAAAACAATTATTAGAAAGGACAAATATCATGGGACGCAGTTATCATTTATCAAAGAAACTGGCAGATAATCAAGCCAGGGAAATCCTTCGGGAAATAAGTGAGCTTCCCGATATCAAGCAGGCCCATTTCAGTACAGGCCTGGACTATCTGGAAATAGAGACAGGCAATCAGGATTACTCCGATGTTATGTCCAGGGCCGTCAACATTTTCCGCCGGGCAGGCGGAGGCTGTGAACTCTCCTTTGCCAGGTTCCTCCATTAAACCAGGGGACCTTCATGCAGAAAAGGTGCTGTTGCAGCAGCACCTCAGACTGCTGCAGACAAAGCGGCTCTGGGATTTGCATCCCGGAGCCTGCTTTCTAACAATTCAGAACAATCCTTTCATATACAGAAAATTGTAAATCTGCTTAAAGATAGACCTCTGTCTGGCTGTAAGCCTGGTGGAGCCAGTTGTGCTACAGACTATGGCGGCAGGATGTGTCTCTCCCCATTTCTGCCTACGCCTTCCCCAACAGGGACCTGCCATATGGTACAGGGCCACCACAAAGGAATGAAGCTCGTGGCCGCCGGGAACGCCGTGGAAAAGAATATTCCCGCCGCTGTAAAATCCCCGGTCCCGGGGCACCTGTCCTCTGTGCCGGTAGCTGTCCTATATCAGTCCTACCAAATCCAGGCTTGGCTTTAAAGTGTCTGCTCCGGGCTGCCACTTTGCAGGGCACACCTGGTCGCCGTGTTCTGCCACAAACTGGGATGCCTGGACACGTCTGAACAGCTCGTCCGCATTCCTGCCCACATTGCCTGCAATAACCTCGTAGGCCACAATCTTACCTTCCGGATTCACAATGAAGCTTCCTCTTTCAGCCATTCCGTCCGCCTCTATCATCACGTCAAAATCCCTGGCCAGTCTGCCCGTGGGGTCTGCCAGCATGGGATAATTGATTTTCCGGATGGTCTTGGATGCATCGTGCCATGCCTTGTGGACAAAATGGCTGTCGCAGGACACGCTGTATATCTCGCAGCCGGCTGTTTTAAAATCCTCATACTTATCAGCCAGGTCCTCCAGCTCAGTGGGGCACACAAAGGTAAAATCCGCCGGATAGAAAAAGAATACGGCCCACTTGCCTAATACGTCTGATTTCTTTACTTCCCTGAACGCTCCGCCTGCATAGGCCTGTACTGTAAAATCGCTGATTTCTTTTCCAATTAATGACATATTGTTTCCTCCTGTTCTTTATGATGGTTTTTAGGTGTTCTCCCGCTGTTCTTCTATGATAATCTTGCTGATAACCCGGCAAACCATTCAGGTTACAGCGGTTTGGTTTATATTGGTATTTAAGTGCCGCTCCTTTATTAGTTTTAACTAACTTAGTTATATTTTACCAAATCACCGGCTGTTTGTCAAGAAACAATATTGATAATAATTATTAATATTGTTTCTTTTGTAACATGAGCAAAAAAACAGCCGGGCAAGTTTCCTCATCCGGCTGTTCCCGCCCTTCCTTATTACTCATCAAATGAATTAATGACTGATAATTCCGGCTTCATATCATATTTCTTCTTGAAAGCAATGGCTCCCACAACGCCTGCCAGGGTGCCGCTGATACCGGCCAGCAGCAGTGCCATCAGTACCTTTAACGGCGGATTGAAGGCAAAGGGCGCCAGCAGTCCCGGTATGGGAGAAGCGGTTCCCGGGGCATTGTTGATGATGCCCAGGAATGCGGCGGCTACTCCCGCAAAGCCTCCCCCGAAGAAATTGGAACAGTAAATCGGTATGGGATGCTTTGTAATAATATGCGCCTGTGTCAATGGCTCCATCATAACAGCTGCTACGTTGCTGTTATCCCCGAAGTGGAGCATTTTAAAGATAACGCCGTTGGTAAAGGAACCGCCGAAGCAGGCAATGGCTGCAATGCCCATGGGCAGTCCCGTGAGTCCCAGCATGGCGGTGAGGGCCATGGAACTGAGGGGCGACGTACAAATCATCTTGATGACGCCTCCCAGCAGAAGTCCCATAAGAATGGGGGACTGCTCGGTAGCTGCCGTAATCATGCCGCCGATGTGAGCCAGGGCTGCATTTACAGCCGGATCCACCAGGAAAGCAATGAATCTGGCAATGGGCGCAATCAAGAGGGCTCCCAGCACGGAATCCAGGCCCGGCGGAAGGTGCTTCTCAATAAACGGTGCAAGAAAGCCAATTGCATATCCTGCGATGAATCCCGGAAGAATGCCGTATCCCCCCAATGCAACGCCTCCAACTACCGCAAACACAGGATTCACACCCATGCCAATCGGTACCATGATTGCCGCTGCCACACCGCCCATATTGCCCGATATGGTACCAGTCTCTCCAAGAAATGCCAGGTGAAGCAAATCTCCGGATATGTACCTGTGGACAGCCTCCACCAGGAAAGTTGCAACTGCTGCATTGGCCATTCCCGACATGGCCGCTGAACCTTTGGGTGCCTTCATGCTGAAAAGTGAGAATGCTGCCAGCGTCAATAATAGTAATCCTAACCCCGTAATAATTGTCATAAATCTACGTTCCTCCTGTTTTTTGCTCTCCGCAGATATCCCTTGGCCGCTTCCCACCACAGACCGCCGTTACCGCTGTGATAGCTCTTAAGCTAAGGTATATCCTTGGTAGAGTTTTCGCAATGCAGGTAACGAAGAAGTCCCCAAAATTGCAAAAAAACAGAGACAGACATAAACATAGCGTAGATGTCTGCCTCTGTCCTTTCACCTGAAAGTTTCCCTGACGCGGTTGCTGCTATGCCGCAGGTTGCTTCATCGGTATTCACAATTTAGTGACCTTCTCCAGAGTCCCGTCCGAATTCGATTCTTTTGCCTGAGAGTTTGCGCATCCCCTTCGGCGTTACCTGACGGTAAGCTCTCCCGAATTCATCAACCGGTCTGTCATTAACTTTGTTTATATTTTAACATCAAACATAGAAAAAAGCAATAGAATTATGTTCAGTTCATTTCTTTTTCACAAAAATCCCCATGTGTTTTTATGCACTTGGCACAAAATAGTCCATAAAAAATGACAGAAAATAAACGGATGTCCATTTACTCTCTGCCATTCTTAAATTAATTGTAAAATATAGGAAGGGGGATTTTATTTTTTCTCCGTATACGCCCCGAAAAATCAGTCCAGAAGATTGGTCATGCTCTTTAAGCTGACGGCCAGCGTGGAGGTGTTATGGAGCATGGCTGACGCGGCCGGGGTTATGACGCCTCCCACTCCCAGCAGAATAAGGCCCAGGTTAAAACCGATGACAAACCGGTAGTTCCGGTCAATCCGGTCCATAAGTCCCCGGCTGATGGCCCTCAGTGTCACCAGCTGGAACAGGTTATCCTCGGAGATGGTGATATCTGCTATCTCCCTGGCAATCTCAGCCCCCTCGCTGATGGCAATTCCAGCGTCGGCAGCCGACAGGGCCGGCGAATCATTGATTCCATCGCCAATCATAATAACCCTGCGGCCCTTTCTCTTTTCTTCCTCCACAAACCTGGCCTTGTCCTCAGGAAGGACTTCTGAATCGTATTCATCCACTCCCACGCGCCTGGCAATGGCGGCAGCCGTGCGTTCGCTGTCCCCTGTCATCATAACAATCTTGGTTATATCCTGCCTGTGAAGGGCGGCAATGACAGCATCAGCCTCATCCCTCAGCGGGTCCTCAATGCAGATTACAGCTGCCAGGTTTCCTCCGATGGCAAGGTAGAGATGGGAATATTCCGCGGGCAGGCTGTCAAACTCATCCCTTTTATCCTCCGGTATCCTGCATCCCTCATCCTCAAATACAAAGTGGTAGCTTCCTATCACCACCCTCTCGTCGCCCACATAGGTGGCTATGCCGTGGGCCACCATATAATCCACCCTGGAATGCATCTCCTTGTGAACCAGCCCCCGTTTCACCGCCTCATGGACCACCGCGTTGGCCATGGAGTGGGGGAAGTGCTCCTCCAGGCAGGCCGCAATCCGCAGCAGCTCATCCTTCTTCATGCCGTTGAATACCACCACGTCCGCCACCTGGGGCCTGGCCTTTGTCAGGGTTCCTGTCTTGTCAAAGACAATGGTGTCCGCAGCAGCCACTGCCTCCATGTATTTGCCGCCCTTTACCGTAATATGGTAGCTGCTGGCCTCCCGCATGGCCGAGAGCACGGAAAGGGGCATGGCCAGCTTCAGCGCGCAGGAGAAGTCCACCATCAGAATAGACAGGGCCTTGGTCACATTGCGCGTCAGAAGCCACGTCAGAGCGGTTCCGCCCAGGCTCCAGGGGACTAAGGCGTCAGCCAGGGTGGCTGCCTTGCCTTCTGCCGTGGACTTAAGCTGCTCCGACTCCTCAATCATGGTCACAATACGCTCAAACCGGGTGTCGCCTGCGGCCTTTTTGACCCGGAGAGTAATCTCCCCCTCCTCAACGGCTGTCCCTGCATACACATAGGAACCCTCTTCCTTCCTGACAGCTACGGACTCCCCTGTCATGGACGCCTGGTTCACCATGGCATCCCCCGAGGCAACCACACCGTCCAGAGGGATGACATTCCCCATGTGGACCGTTACCAGGTCTCCCTCCCGGATTTTTGAAACAGGGACCAGGACCTCTGTTCCGTCCACATTCTGCCATACCCTGGAAATATTCAGGGACATGCTCCTGGCAAGGTCGCCCACAGACTTTTTGCGGGTCCATTCCTCCAGAAGCTCCCCGATTCCCAGGAGAAACATGACCGAACCAGCTGTGTCAAAATCCCTTCTCAGCACAGAGACGGCAATGGCTGTGGCGTCCAGCACCTCCACCTCCAGCTTTCCCCTGAGCAGGCACCGGATTCCCTTCATCAGATACCGGAGGGTGTGGGCCGCCGTATAGACGGCCCGGACCGGAGCCGGCAGGAGGGACTTTGTAAATGCCCGCACCACCACCTTCTGCACCAGTTTTTCCTTGTATTCCCGGTTCAGGGCCCTGCCGCTGTTCTTTGGCACCAGTTCCTGAATCCGCTGATTCTCATAAGAGAACCGCTGTATATCCTCCAGGATTTTCCCGGAACCGCCCTCATACACAACCACTGCATCCGCTGTTCTCTCATATACCCTGACAGCCTTTACCCCGGGAAGGGAACAGATATAATAATGGAGCAAATCAGCCTGCCGTATGCTCATATCCTTCTGATAAAAATGAATTCTAACCCTTCCCCTTATCTCATGTCTAATCACAAACTTCATTGTTTTAAGCTCCTATTCTCAACCTGGCCGGACACTTTTCCGGAAAAAATTACCGCCCGGAGATATCCTTCCCCAGGCGGATTGTATCCTACGCTGTAACCGTATCAGCAGGAGCTGTCCCTGCTTCCTTTAAGTCTTCTGCGGTCTGCTCCGGGGTTTCCTCCCCGCTCTCATCCTCAAATACGTCTTCCTGATAGCGCTGCGCATTGATTTCCTTAGCCTCTGACAGAATGTCCTCAGCGTTCTCCTGGATATTGGTAGCGGTAGTCATCACACAGTCCTTAGCCCTTAATCCGGCTGCCAGGCAGTTGATGTAAAACTTCTTGGCGTCATCACTTCCCAAAATCTTTACGCCAGCTGTTCCAAACAGGACGCCGCCTAAAAAAAGGCCTATTCTCTTACATTTAAAACAATCCATCATTCCTTTGCCCTCCTATTATTTTTATACTAACTTCCGCCCCCCGGGGTAGTCAATTCTAACATAGATTATTGAGAAATTTGCTCATTTAGCCTCCCGGGACATGCCTCTGCCTCGTCTTCCCTGGCAGGCACAAAGGAGTATTGATAGGAACGGACCAGTACACCGATTTCCTCCAGCGCACTTACAGTCCTGTACACAGTGGCCATCCCCAGCTTCGGGTCCCGTTTCCGCGCCTCGTAGAAAATCTCCTTGCAGTTTGTCCAGTTTCCCTCCAGTATAACATCTAAGAGCATCTTACGCTGTTCTGTAATCCGCATTCCCCTCCTCTGAAACTCATCTATCACCTGTGCCTTCTGCCACATGTCAGTTCCCTCCTCACCTTCCACCGGCCAAATCGGAATGTGTCCGGAAAATGCCTGCCTTAGCTTTTCCGGACACTTCTATCCTTCAGGTGCCCCGCACACAGGCCGGCCTTAGGCCGTGTCTGCCTGCGGCGGCACATTATGATGCTGCTTTTGTCTTTATGCTTACATTAAGGGAGCTGCTTTCTTTATAAGGCCTTACCAGCAGATAAATAAAACCAGCCACTACTGCAATTGCGGCAATTGCCCCGATTCCAAAGGTTCCTGTCATAAACCAGTTCCCCAGCTGGTAGATGCACAGTGAAACAGCGTATGCCAGCAGGGTCTGGTAGCCGATTGCAAACCAGGTCCACTTTGCATTGTTCATCTCGCGCTTGATGGCGCCGATGGCTGCAAAGCAGGGCGCGCACAACAGGTTAAATACCAGGAAGGAGTATGCGCTGGCCACAGTGAAGCTCTGTGCAAGGGTTCCCCAGATTTCCTCGCCGTCCTCAGCCACTTCTGCAAATCCGTAAAGGATGCCGAAGGTACCAACCACGTTCTCCTTTGCCACCAGGCCTGTGATGGCTGCAACAGCCGCCTGCCAGTTGCCCCAGCCCAGAGGTGCAAATATCCAGGCAATGCCCTGGCCAATGGTTGCCAGCAGTCCGTCAGACAAATCTTCCACCATCCCGAAATGTCCGTCCGTAAAACCGAAGCTGGATGTAAACCATACAAAAATGGTGGATAACAGAATCACGGTTCCCGCCTTCTTGATGAATGACCAGCCCCTCTCCCACATGCTGCGCAGTACGTTGGATACAGTGGGAAGATGGTAGGCAGGAAGCTCCATTACAAATGGCGCCGGGTCCCCTGCAAACATTTTCGTCTTTTTTAAGATGATGCCGGAGCAGATAATGGCTGCGATTCCAACGAAATAAGCGCTGGGTGCAACCCAGGAGGCGCCTCCGAACAGCGCGCCTGCAAACAATGCGATAATCGGAAGCTTGGCGCCGCAGGGAATAAAGGTGGTGGTCATAATGGTCATTTTACGGTCCCTGTCATTCTCAATGGTACGGGAAGCCATGATTCCGGGAACGCCGCAGCCGGTTCCTATCAGCATTGGGATAAAGGACTTTCCCGACAGTCCGAACTTGCGGAAAATCCTGTCCATGATGAATGCAACCCTGGCCATGTAACCGCAGGACTCAAGGAATGCAAGGAAAATGAACAGTACCAGCATCTGAGGCACAAAGCCCAGCACAGCGCCAACACCGGCCACGATACCGTCTAAAATCAGGCTGGACAGCCAGTCAGCGCAGCCAACAGCCGCCAGGAAGCCTTCTGCCACAACCGGAATGCCAGGGACATCCATGCCGAACATGGACCAGCCTTCGCCAAACAGGCCGTCGTTGACCCAGTCGGTTGCAGCGGTTCCCACTGTGGATACGGATACATAGTAAACAATCCACATTACCACTGCAAAGATTGGGAGGGCCAGGAAACGGTTGGTGACAATGTGGTCAATCTTGTCGGAAATACTCAGTTTTTCCCTGCTCTTCTTTTTATAGCACTTGCCAATGATGGAAGTAATGTATGTATAGCGCTCATTGGTAATGATGCTCTCAGCATCATCATCCATGGTGTCTTCCATACGCTTTACAATGCTCTCCACATCCGGAACCATGGTCATCTGTGCTGCAATCTTGTCATCCCGTTCAAACAGCTTGACGGCATAGAAACGCTTCTGTGCCTCAGGCACATTGCCTCCGATGCACTGCTCGATTTCCTCCAGGGAAGCCTCCACATCAGAAGAAAACTTGTGTACCGGCACAGACGCCCTGCTGTCCCTTGCCAGCTCCACTGCCTTGTTGGCAGCCTCCATGATGCCGGTGCCCTTTAATGCGGAAATCTCCGCCACCGGGCAGCCCAGTTCCCTGCTCAGGGCCTCGATATTAATCTGGTCCCCGCTCTTCTTAACCACGTCCATCATGTTGACGGCCATCAGCACGGGAATCCCCAGTTCCATCAGCTGGGTGGTCAGGTACAGGTTGCGCTCCAGATTGGTTCCATCCACAATATTCAGTATGGCGTCCGGACGCTCGGTAATCAGGTAATTCCTGGCAACCACTTCCTCCAGGGTGTAGGGAGACAGCGAATAAATACCGGGAAGGTCCATGATGATGACATCCTTGTTCCCCTTAAGTTTGCCTTCCTTTTTTTCCACCGTGACACCAGGCCAGTTACCTACAAACTGATTGGAACCGGTGAGACCATTAAACAGTGTGGTCTTTCCGCAGTTGGGATTACCGGCCAAAGCAATTTTGATTGACATTTTCATATCCTCCTCATTTTCTTATTGAAAAAATTTATCAACAAATTAGTTTCAACTAACTCAGTTCTTTAAAAAAAAGCAGTTTCTACTGCACTTCAATCATCTCTGCATCCGCTTTCCTTAAGGACAGCTCATAGCCCCTTACATTTACTTCCACGGGGTCCCCCAGAGGCGCCACCTTGCGGACATAGACTTCTGTCCCCTTTGTAATGCCCATATCCATGATACGGCGCTTTACAGCCCCTTCTCCGTGCAGTTTAACAACCGATACCGTGTTTCCGCATTTTACTTCCTTCAATGTGCGCATCTTATTCATGCTCCTTTCCTTTTCATACCCTTGGCCAGTTTACACCATAATCTTATTGGCCATCTCTTTGCTGATGGCAACCCTTGATTCCTTTACATTGACAATCACATTGCCATTGTTAACAGAAACAACAGTCACGCTTGCTCCCGGTACGAATCCCATGTTCTCCAGATGACGCTTTACCTCTTCCTTACCGCCCACCCGGACTATGGATGTCACCGTACCTTCCCTTACCATTGTCAACGGCATACCCATCACTCCTCTTTCTGAAACCTGATGTGATTCTGTTTCCTATATCCGTATTGCAGCTGGAAAGTTATGGTATCCTAACTGCAAATTTAGGTTAGCACCAGTTAACCGAAATGTCAATAATTTTTTTCAATTTAAATGCGGGTTTTTTGCAATTACAGCTCAGTTCCCAATTTGCGTTTCCCTCCCGTGTATGATAAAATAGAAAATAGCCGCCGCAGACTCAGAGCGAACGAATTACTATCAGTGGGAGGATTTGATTAAATTGAAAATACAGGAATCAGCTGAAAATTATCTGGAAACAATCTTGATTTTAAGCCGCCGCAACCCCTATGTCCGCTCCATCGACATTGCCAACGAGCTGGCATTTTCCAAGCCCAGTGTCAGTGTAGCCATGAAGAATCTCCGCGAAAACGGTTATATCCTCATGGATGACCAGGGCCATATCACCCTCAGCAGCATGGGGAAGGAAATTGCTGAGACCATGTACGAGCGCCATACCATGCTGTCCCAGTGGCTCATGTATCTGGGGGTAGATGAAAAGACAGCCGCAGAGGATGCATGCCGCATTGAGCATGTGGTCAGCGCCGAGAGCTTCCGTGCAATCAAGGACCATATCACCAGAGGACATGAGCTTCCGGAAGACAAATCGTAAGACATATATTCATATATACGCAAAAACACAGCCTTTCCCGGCCATGCCGCCTGGAAGCGCTGTGTTTTTTGTTCTATTTCCGCATTGTTTCATGGTTCCTGCTGATGGTTCCTGCTGATGGTCCCTGCTGATGGTTCCTGCGATGACTTTCCCCTATTGTTAATGTTCACTCTGCTGTCCCTGCTCTTCTTCCGGAACCTCCGGCCGTCCTGTTCTTATATACACGCTCTCCGGCCGCCCCTTGGTGGTGGTCCTTGTCTTATATGCAATCCTCAGATATCCCTCCTGCTCCAGTACGGCCAGAAAACGGTTGGCGCTGCGTTTGGTGATGCCCAGTCTGAGGGCAAGGGTCCTGGCCGTGATTTCCTGTTTGTCAGAGGCGCTGATGGCTGTGAATATTTTCTTTACCGTCAGGGGTGAAAGCCTGGACTGTACATCCAGTACCTGGCTGTTGTCCACATTTATGAGAAGCTGGCCCGCCTCCCCCATGGGACCGATGATTTGCTCCCGCTCATTAATCAGATAGGCCGGGGACTGCTTCAGTTCCGCCTCATGGCAGGCGTCAAGGGCATTTAACCGCGCCTGGGAAAGGCTGTTTCCAAGGCCGTAGCCTATGCTGAAACGGGCTGACAGCTTCTTCTCCCTCAGAAAGGCGTTCAGCCGGTCCTCCCTAAAATCTCCAGTCCATCCGGCCACATGTTTCTTGGTGGACACGATTTCCAGCCCGTAATGGCGGCGGTGCACCGAACAGTCAATCATGGACGCGCCTATGAATTCAATCACAAGATTTTCAAGCCGCATGTAATCGTAATCCAGTCCCTGGAACATCTCGTCTGCGGAACCATGCTCCGACAGCTTCACAATGATGACGCCCGGTATCTGCTCCTCCAGTTTCCTGCGCTCTATCTCATTGAGCAGCTTATCGCACACTTCCCCCACATACCGCTTGCCGGGGAAGGGAAAATAGACCTTCACACCAGCCTCCACAAGAGCCGGCATAATACTGGAAAACCGGGTGACGGATAAATCAATTTTTCCTTCCTCCCAGAGGCTTACATGCTTTTTGTACTCCTCCTGCTCAATCTGAAGCATCCGCTCCATGTCAAACTCGTCCTCTGAAAGCTCCCGGATATCAGGCATGGGGCTGCGCCCCTCCACGAAATCCTTAAGACCCACGCCGAAGACTTCCACAATGTCGGCGTATACCCTTGTAAAATCCAGATTCCTGTTCTCATTTAACAGCTTCAGGAACAAACGGTACAGGGCAGCCTCATCCGTGTTGAAGAAACAGATGGGACGGTTCTCTTCTTTATAGTAAAGATGTATCATGTGGGCCGGAAAACTGCCGGATGTAAGAATGCCGTCATACTCATCGGTTATCTTTTCATGAATCTGCTGTATATCTGCAAATGTCCTGTACGTAAATATGCTGTAATCAAAGTCCAAATCCGCAAGCATGGACTGGAGAAATTCCTTTATATACTCTGTTGCGATAACTGCAATCTTCCTCTTCAATTTCATTCCTCCCAAAACCGCTCTGTCCCTTAATCTTAACATAGCAACGTAAAATCCGCACCCTCCAAATAAAAAAAACCTTATTTCTTTGTTAATTCTGTATATAAATCTTTTTTAGTCCCTTGACAACCATAGTATATTTGCTATAATAAAGACATGTCTCTATATAGTCTTTTTATATTTTAAGGAGGGTACCATAATGAATGAATTCTTACAGCGAGCAATGGAACTTGAATCCCAGATGCAGAAGGACCGCCATTATCTGCACCAGCACGCCGAAGCAGGCGAACACCTGCCCGGCACAACGGCATATGTCATGGAACGCCTTGCCTCTATAGGGCTTTCCCCCCAGGAAATCTGCGACTCAGGCATCACTGCCCTGATTGAAGGCGGACACCCTGGTAAGACCATTCTTCTCAGGGCTGACATGGATGCCCTCCCTATGAATGAGACAAACAGCCTTCCCTTTAAGACGGTCACGGGTGCAGCCCATAACTGCGGCCACGACATACATACCGCCATGCTGCTTGCGGCTGCCCGGATTCTGTACGAGCGCAGGGATGAACTCCGGGGGAACGTGAAACTGATGTTCCAGCCCGCGGAAGAGGTTTTCTCAGGCTCTGAAAACATGATTAAAGCCGGACTCCTGTCCAATCCAACAGTGGATGCCGCCATGGGTATACATGTGATGTTAGACACCCCGGTTCCCTCCCTCAACTATGGCACCGGCTTCATGACATCCTCCTGCGACGGTTTTAAAATCACGGTAAAGGGCGTGGGCTGCCATGGCGCCATGCCTCATCTGGGCATTGACCCCATCAATGTGGGCTTCCATATTTACAGCGCCTTCCAGAATCTCATAGCCAGAGAATGCGACCCGGGCGAGAAGGCAAGCCTTACCCTGGGCGCCTTCAATGCAGGCTCCACCTCCAACATCATTCCTGACAGCGCCGTGCTCATGGGCACCCTGCGCACCTATAATAAGGAGCTGCGGGCCAGACTGGTAAAAAGAATGCATGAGATTACCGAATACACGGGCAGGGTCTTCGGAGTCACTGTTTTATATGAATCCCTCTCCGAGGTTCCCTCCACCTATTCCGACCCGGACCTTACCAAGGAGCTGGCAGGCTACGCCTCAGAGATAACGCCTGATTTCATCCAACGCACGGATTACTCCGTCACGCCCTCCGACGACTTTGCCCGTGTGGCTGAGAAGGTTCCCTCTGTCTACTTCATGATAGGATGCAGGGTGGAAGGATGTACGGTCCAGCACCACAATCCGGGGGTATTATTCGATGAAACCGTCATGCCCTACGGGGCCGCCGTACATGCAGCCTGTGCATATAACTGGCTGAACAGGAGGAACGCATAATGGAGCACAAAAAAATATATTATGGCTGGTTTGTTGTCTTTGGATGTCTCATGATTACATGTACCATGGTGCCCCCCATCATGGCGCTCAGCAATAAATTCCTGATTCAGGTCACCGGTGAGCTGCAGATTTCCAGAAGCGCCTTTACCCTGGCCAACACCATTCTCCAGGGCCTGGGAATCTTCCTGTCCCCCATGGTGTCCGCCAGGCTTGCAAGGGGCAACATGAAGCGTATCCAGACCGTCAGCATCATTGGCTTTGTCCTTTCATACGCCTCCTTCTCCCTTGCCACCAACGTGATTCATCTTTACATATCCTCCTTTTTCACCGGCATTTTCTTCCTAAATGCCTCCCTGATTCCCGTAAGCATGATGATTACCAACTGGTTCATCAAAAAGAGGGGACTTGCCATGAGCATTGCCATGGCCGGAATCGGAGTGGGCGGCACCATCTTCAGCCCTGTCATCACATGGCTGCTGGGAGCCTACGGCTGGAGGAGCACCTACCGCATTATGGCAGTCATCATCCTGGTGCTGGCCCTTCCCGCTGCCCTGTTCATTCTCAGGAAACGCCCGGAGGACATGGGACTCCTGCCTTACGGCAGCGAGGATGTATCCCAACAGGAGGCTGCGCCCAAAAGCAGCCCCAAAAAGGCAGATATTATATTTCCCCTCAGTGTAAAGGAATCCAGGACAAAAGTGTTCTTCATCCTTTTTATCTTCGGCATGCTGTGCAACGGCCTGATTAATACCGGTTCCCTGGGCCACTTTCCCCCGGCCATCGAGGAACTTCAGGGTCCCCAGGTACAGGCTTTAATCATCTCCATGTACTCCATGATTGGCATATTCGGCAAACTGGTGCTGGGATGGCTCAATGACAGGTTCGGCGTTGTGGCCAGCACTGCCTTTGGATGCATCACCTTTGCCCTGTCCTTCATCTTCATCCTCTTTGGACAGAACATAAACATGCTGTACATCATGGCCCTGCTCTTCGGCCTGGGAGATGCCATCGGCACCGTGACTCCGCCTCTTATTACCTCCGCCATCTTCGGCGCTGAAAAATACGGCGAGGCATACGGAATCGCCAACAGCTTCTCACAGATTGGCCTTTCCCTGGGCGCGCTTATGGTGGCTGCCATCTATGATACCAGCGGCTCCTACAATACAGCCTGGATTCTCCTGCTCATCCTGACCCTGGGCGCCTTCGCGGGCTGGGTAGGCGCATACGCAGCCTCCAGAAAGTACTGTGAAAAGCCTCTGCCGGACAGCAATACGCAGAATGCATAAGGCCAGGTAAAAAAGGAGTGCCTCCGAAGCACCATCTGTATATCAGAATGGTGCCGGAGCACTCCTTTTAGTGTGTCTGCGTATCGTCTATTAACGACATATTTCCCCTATGTTATTTCAGGACTCCATCAGTCATAGGACGGCTCCCCTTCGCCGCCAATCCGCTGCCTGCCGGGATTGTACCACAGGATTGCCGCTGTCTGCAATCATTCTTGCTGATAACCCTTTTATGATAACAGTCCCTCATATAGTTTCCTGTCCACGTCCTTAAACACATTAAAAATAATTCGGTCAAAGGCTGTTTGCCGTTGTTCCAGGAATTCTGCCGCTGTATCCACTGCAATCCCTGCCGCCTCATCATTGGGAAAATGGAATTCCCCGGTAGAGATACAGCAAAAGGCAATGCTCCTTATTCCCCGTTCTGCAGCCGCAGCCATGCAGGAATAGTAGCAGTTCCTCAAATCCTGTCTCAATTCTTCTGTCAGCCTCATTCCCACAACTGGCCCCACGGTATGAATCACATACTTACAGGGAAGGCAGAATCCCGGCGTCAGAACCGCCCTCCCAACGGGCTCCTCATAATCCGGTTCCTCCCTGCGCTTTTCGTCCATGTACCGGCGGCAGGCTTCACGCAGCCCCAGACCCGCAGCGGAATGAATCGCATTATCAATGCAGCCGTGACAGGGTACAAAGCATCCCAGCATCCGGGAATTGGCCGCATTGACAATGGCGTCCACCTGCAGGCGGGTAATATCACCCTGCCATATGGATATACGGTCCCCAAAGGGAATACTGCTTCCATACTGTTCCTGTACATCCGGTATATCCTCCAGACCCAGAATTCCTTTTTCCCTGGCCTCCTCCCTCAGGAATTCATCCTGAATCTCCAGGAAACCAGCCGGAAGGGGCTTGGGCATGCGGATATTCATCAGGGAGCGCATAACCCTGCGCCTGTCCCCCGGCCTCACCTCCATATCCCTGTACAGGACCGAATCTGTCTTAAGTGCGTCCACAATATAGTCCAGACGCTGTTCCTGGTCCATCTGCCTCATGACTGTCTGCTCCTTTCCCGGAAACCGGTACTGCTTTCCTGCATACCGGGCCTATTTTCAAGCGCACCGGGCTCATTTTCCCGCATACCGCTCCCATCATCCGTTCCGGCAGATGCTGGTGTCAGATGCTCCAGTACACCGGCAATGTCCACCCCCAGCACCAGGGACCGGTCCATGATGTCAGCCGGCGCCCACGCCTGCTCCAGGTTAATGCTGACATAATATGCATTGTCCCACTGCTTTGTCATCTGCCAGAAGGGATATTTGATGATGCCGGGCGTGTTCATTCCCACTCCCAATTCCAGGAAAACCAGACGTTTTTCCTGGTTGTTCCTCAGAAATGTTTCATAACGCACCGCTGCCCTGTACCATGCCTCATCCTCCACAAAATAACCGTCGCACCGCAGGTGCACTTCCATATCGCCTCCGCAGACAGGACACTTTGGCACCAGACCGGAGGGAATCCTGCAGTCCTTCTGCTCCCTCACCATGGCCCTGACAAGGGATTCATTGTCATACAGCTTCTTATGGCAGGCCCGTTTGCACTGGAACAGACCGTAATCACCCTGGGTTGCAAATATACGCTCATCCTGAAAACCGGCCAGCCAGAACTGATGGTCCACATTGGTGGTCAGGACAAAGTGGTTCTTATCCTTCATCAGCCCATACAGGTCCCTGTACAGCTTTGCCGCCGGCATGTCATAACGGTTATAATAAATATGGCGGCTCCAGTAGGCCCATTTTTCCTCCTGGGTGGGAAACGGGTAGAATCCCGCCGAGTACATGTCCCTCATGCCGTACCTCTCTATAAACTCCTGGAAATGCTCCTCAAACCGCCTGCCGGCGTAGGTCAGGCCCGCTGCCGCGGACAGGCCGCTGCCCGCACCGATGACAATGGCATCCGCCTGTTCCAGACGCTGTCCCAGCAGCTCTTTGTTCCGCTCTAACTGCTCTTTGTTCTGCTCCAACAGCCCCTTATTCCGTTCCCTGACTTCCATTATCCCACTTCCTTTGTTTGATTTCCTGGGTTCTGCCCAGCCGGTTCACTGGCGCTCCACCGCGCCGAAGGGACATACCTCCAGACAGTTTCCGCACCGGATGCAGTGTTCCCCAAGTATCTCAAACGGAACCCGTGCCATGGTTATGCATTTCTGCGGACATCTGGAATAGCAGATTCTGCATCCGCGGCATTGGCTGGTGATAAAATATCCGACCTCTTCTTCCCTATCCCAATCCCCAATTAAAAATCCCTGTCTTATAATGGGTTTTGCGGACAAATCAAAATACTCTCCCCTTCCCCCTGTTATGCAGAACACAGTCAGGGCCATGCGGCTTTCCCTGTCAGGATATATCTCCGCCATATAAGGGTTCTCTTCAAATACACGGTCCAACAGTCCGGGCCCCAGCTCCTTCACCCGGCCCTGGATGGATATGGCCTTTTTGCTGAGGGTGCCTTGGCCCCCGGTCATTCCGCTGATGGCCACATACTTCTGTTCTGTCAGCTGCCGGTAAAACTCCTTGCCCTTAGCCGTAATAAAATACAGGGTATTTTCATCCGCCAGCATAATATCAATGACCCTGGCCGCAGGATGCCCGTCCCTGTCCACAGTGGCAAACACAGCAGAATGGATTTCGTCCTTTAATATCTTAAGATAATCTCCGGTCTTTCCGGTACTCAATGTCATCCCATCCTTTCCAGGGCAGCCGCCCAATCTGCTTTTATTATAACCGGCCCGCAGGACATGGTAAATTACGCACTATAAAGTGCCATGGTATCCAAAAGATACCGTTCTGATATGACGGATGAATCCCCGCTGTCTCCCTCTTTCCAGCCCAGTCACTGCTTCTTCATCCGCTCCATCAACATCTTCATGGTTTCCATATCAGGCACCGCAGCATCCCAGTCACTGCCGAAGAAACGGTAAAAGGAAAACAGCTGTTCCAGATTCAGCCAGTCTCCGTCCATGGCCGCAGTCAGCAGCCCTGCGATGCGGTTCACCATATACTTGTTCAATGTCTTCATATCCTGTTCCGACAGCTGTCCATTGGCGTGCATGTCCTCAACCGGGCCATTCCTGAATACATAGTGGGTCACTGCCTTGGAAATGGCGTCAATATTATCCTTTCTGAGCAGTCGTTCCCTGGAATTTTCATTCAGCTGTGCAAACAATTCTGAATTCTCATCCATGAATTCCTGGTATACCATATTTTTAATGGTTATACCATACTTTCTTCTCTTATAGGCCACCTTTCCCATGGAGACTCCAAACCGCTCCGCTATCTCCCTGTCCGTCATGCCTTCCTCATAATATAAATGCTTCAGCTCTTCCTCTGTCACTGTATTCCATTGATATTCCATACTTTTCTCCAAATCACTTCTCGTATTTAATGAAATTGCTTATGGCGCCGTGCAGCACATCATCCGTTTTTCCCGGTGTCCTGATTTCATTTTATTATAACCAGCCCCAGAGGAAAAGACAAGTTAAAAGGCGGGACACTTAATGCATCCCGCCTTCCGGCATCTCCGTCCGGACATCACATAAAGACTGTCCTCTTTTTTACTTCTTTATAATCCCTGTACGATGGCCGTTAAAATGGAATCGTACTTATCCTCAGGCGTATCCGTCCTGCTGGTCATAACCACAGGCACTGTGGTGCCGTTCAGGGTGCCGGAGGATACCATATGGGCAAAATAGGTCAGGGATTTCGTAAATATATTGCCTGCACATAAATCCGGCATCAGCAGGATATCCGGCTGTCCGGCCACCTGGCTGGTGATGCCCTTGTGTCTGGCCGCATCCGCTGAAAGGGCATTATCCAGGGCCAATGGACCGTCCACCAGACAGTTTTTAATCTGGCCCCTCCGGGCAGCCATACTCAGCATGGCTGCGTCTATGGTGGACTGCATCTTGGGGTTCACCACCTCTACCGGGGTGATTACAGCCACCTTTGGACACTGGATTCCCAGCTTTCCGGCCAGCTTTACCGCATTATTGATAATTTTTACCTTTTCGCTGTAATCCGGCGCCACATTTACCGCACAGTCCGTGGCAATCATCAGACGGCCCTGGTATTCCATTACCGTGGCCTGGCTCAGCTGGCCTCCCTCCGGCACAAACCCATATGCTTCCTTGTCCAGTATGGCCCGCATGAAGCTGGCTGTCTGCATAAGCCCCTTCATGGGAATATCTGCTTCTTTGTCCTTAACCATTCTGCAGGCCATCCTGGCAGCCTCCCGCTCGTCCCCGCAGGGTATGATGTGGTAATCCTCAGCCTTCTCTCCCATGCCGGCCAGCAGTTCCCTGATTCTGTCTTCCAGACCAATGAGGATGGGCTCTATGACTCCCTTTCTCCTGGCTGTGACAACAGCCTCCAGCACATCATCGTCATGGGCGTTGGCCAATACCAGGCGTTTCCTGATATTCCGGCTCCTAATATAATCTTCCATTTCCTGGAAATTATGAAACATATTGTGTCTCCTCCCTGTCGTCAACCCGGTCAATCCTTCAGTTCCTTTATCTCTTCTTCCCCCCGCAGGGCTGCCAGTGTGTTCAGTCCCAGGGACTGCATCTCATATTCCCCCGGATAAACCGCAATGGGGGCAATGAAGGATACCCTGCGCGATACGCTCTCCACAATCCGCCTGGAGTGGGCAATGCCGCCGGTGAACACAATGGCATCCACCCGGCCCATGAGCACGGTGGCTGCCGCCCCGATTTCCTTGGCAATCTGGTAGCACATGGCGTCCAGCACCTCGCCGCAGGCCTGGTCCCCTGCCGCCGCCCTCTCTTCCACGGTCTTTACGTCATTTTCGCCTACATATGCCATAAGACCTGCGTTTCCGTTGATAAGCCTGCGGATTTCGGGATATGTATATGTTCCAGAATAACACATTTTAATCAAATCTCCAATGGGCACCGAGCAGCACCGGTTGGTGGAAAAGGGTCCGTCCCCGTCTATGGCATTGTTGGCATCCACCAGCCTGCCCTTTTTATGTGCCGCAATGCTGATGCCTCCCCCCATGTGGATAACCACCAGGTTCAGGTCTTTATAGTCCTTTCCTGCATCCTTTGCATACTGCCTGCCCGCAGCCCTGTGGTTCAGCACATGGAAACTGCTGCGGCGCTTAATCTGGGGCAGTCCGCTGTAGCGGGCCAGGGGTTCAAATTCGTCTGTGGTAGGAGGGTCCACGGTAAATGCCTGGGGTCCCTGTCCGGAAAACTCATACGCCAGCTTAAGGCCCAGGTCCGTGGCGTGATTCCCATATTTCTCACTGGCGGACTGTTCCAGCATCTTTTTGGTGATGCGGTACACACCGCCCACTATGGGCTCTGTGTGTCCGCCTCTGGTAACCACCGCGTCAAGTCCGGATATGAGAATTCCTTTTTCCTTCAGATAGCCTTCAATGGCCTGTTTCCTGAATTCAGACTGTTCCCATATGGTTGAAAATCCTTCCAGCTCCCTGGCAGGATGGACAATGCTATCCTTGAACACGCAGTTCTCATTTTCATAGTAGGCAATCTTGGTGGATGTGGAGCCAAGATTGATTGCAGCAATCTTATACACCTTCATATAGTTCTGTCTCTCCTGTTCTTCCTAAATAATGTGAAGCCCTATGGCTGCGTACATGAAGGCAACCATAATGGGAATCCACAGCACTGCTATGACAAATCCCACCTTTGTCATCTGGCCCAGCCTCCAATAGCCGTAGTCGTAGGTGGCCATGGGTATAGGGTCCAGAGGCAGAAGGAAAATGCACTTGGATGTGTAGCCCAGAATCAGTACCAGATACATGGGATTGATTCCCGCCTTCTCCGCAAGAATCACAATCAGGGGCACACATACAGCCAGCACCGCATTGCCTACCGGTACCAGGAAATGGATGAACAGGCCAAAAGCAGTCACCACCAGCATGATTACCAGCATGGAGCTTCCCACCAGTCCTCCCAGGAACTGGTTGCTAATCCACTCGGCGCTGCCCTGCTGGCTCAAAATCATGGCAAGGGCATTGGAAGCGCCTACAATCAGAAGGCCGGCCCATCCGGTGGCGTCCACTGCCTTCTTCCAGTCCATTAAATCCACCTTCGGAAGGAAGAATACGGCAGAACAGGTCAGTGATATCAGGGTCAAATCCAGCTTTGTCCATGTCTGGGTAAGCCACAGCAGCAGGGTAATGCCGAATATGACGGAGAACTTCATCTCATCGCGGGTCAGGCTTCCCAGCTCTTTCCGCTTCTCCTTCACATTATCCAGTCCCTGTACCTCATCAATCTCCGGCTTCACCAGCACGCTGAGGATGAACCAGGCCAGCAGGGTCAGCACCACTGCCAGTGGTGCGCCAATCAGCGTCCACTGCAAAAAGGTCACATCCTGGCCCGCTATGTTCTTTAACAGGTTGATGCACAGCACATTGATGCCGCTGCCAACAGGCGTGGCAAACCCGCCCAGGCAGGCTGCAATGGGAATTCCCATCATCATGCTGCGTCCGAATCTGGACTTGCCGGGCAGACAGCCGTTTTCCTTTAACAGGGTGTATCCGATTCCGCTGAGGATAATGGTGGTGGGGATATCCGCCAGCACCGTGGATATGACTGCTGAGCATATCATGAAGCTTAACAGCACCATCCTGCTCTTCTTCCCCAGCATGGGGGTGATATACAGGGATATCCTGTATCCCAGACCGCAGTCAATGAATGCCCTGGCAATGATGCCTGAGGACAGCATAAAGAAGATGGTGGTGATTCCAAAATTCTGCATTATCACATTCGTGGTCTGTACCCCGGTCAGTCCGGGTATAAACAGCAGCAAACAGGATGATATGCCGATGGGTATGAATTCAGTGACCCAGGTAATGATGGCGCACACCATCAGCACAATGGCCCTCCACCCTTCCACGCTCAATCCCTCGGGAGGAGTCATCCTGCTGCAGACCACATAGAGTAAAATCGTAATTATCATCCAGACATATTTTCTAACCCCGTTTTTTTGTTCCATAGCTACCCCCTTACGGCGCCCTGTGGGCGGGCGCCCTCTCTTATTCTGCTCCCAGCCGTTTCTGATAGTTTGCTGTTATGTAATCCTGGAATATCTTTACCTCTTCCTCTGTGATACCCTTAAAACGCTTCTGCAGCTTCAGGTATTCACCCAGAGGCTTTAACTCCTTGGGTTTCACAGTCACCCGCACCTTGCCGTCCTCACATTCATAGAGCACCCATGCTCCTGTCTGGACTGCCATCCGGGCCACCTCCACGCTCTTGGCCGGTTCATAGCCCCATCCGGTTGGACACGGACAAAAGATATGAAGCAGGCGCGGCCCCCTGATGTCCTTTGCCTTCTGCACTTTTTTGCGCAGGTCCGGTATGTTGGCAATGCTGGCGGATGCGCAGTAAGGAATACCGTGGGCCATGGCGATTCCCAGTAAATCCTTCTTACATACGCTCTTTCCTCCGGGAGTGGTGGTGGTCCAGGCCCCCACAGGCGTGGCGGAACTGCCCTGGATTCCGGTGTTCATATATGCCTCGTTGTCATAGCAGATATAGAGCACATCCTCCCCGCGCTCCATCATGCCGGACAGGGACTGCAGTCCGATATCCAGGGTCCCGCCGTCGCCTGCAAATGCCACCACATGGGAGTGGTTGTTTCCCTGTACCTCATATCCGGCCCGTATACCGGTGGCAATGGCTGCCGAATTTTCCAGATTTCCCTGGAAGGCAGACACCTTGATTCCTGTCTCGCAGCCAAATCCGCAGAATAAGGCGGAACATCCCGGCGGAATGACCAGGGTGGTGTCCTGCCCCAGCACATCCAGCACATTGCGGATAATCAGTTCCATACCACAGCCCGCGCAGGCACTTACGCCGTGGGCCACATATCCCTTTGATTCTGTCCTTATATCTATCATGCTTTACGCACCTCCCTGATTCCCATTGCATGCTCCGTGTCACAGTCAATCCAGACGGGCTCCTCTGACGGCTCTCCTTCCAGTATGTCCTGGTATACCCTGGTTATGGTATCCAGGCTGATGTCCCTGCCTGCCAGGCCTGCAATGTAATCCTTGACCAGACAGTCTCCAGGCAGGGCTGACTTTGTCTCTGTCCACAGGGGCGTACCCTGTCCGCCAAATCCCGTGGTGCGGTCCAGGACAGCCACCTTTTTAATGTCTCCGATAACGCTTCTCAGTTTCCTGTAAGGGAACGGCCGGAAGGATACCACCTTCACCACGCCCACCTTCCTGCCTTCGGCCCGCAGTTTATCGGATATGTATTTTGCTGTTCCGGCCATGGAGCCCAGACATACAATCACAGCCTCTGCGTCCTCCATATTGTAGCCTTCCACCGTGGATTTCCTGCGGCCGAATTTTGCCGCAAATTCCTCAAACACTTCTTCCATTACAGTCTCTGCATTCACAAATCCCCTGGACTGCTGGTACTTCATCTCGGTAATCTCATTGGAGCCGGTCAGGTTGTCGATGACCAGAGGATTGGCAGGGTCCAGATACATGTTCTTCTTACCGTATTCACCTACAAATGCGTCGATTTCCTCCTGCTCCGGCACCACCAGCTTCTGCATGGAATGGGAAAGGAAAAATCCGTCCAGACAGACCATGGCAGGCGTCAGCACCCGGTCATCCTCCGCAATGCGGTAGGCCATAATCATTGTGTCGTAGACATCCTGGACATTCTCGCAGTACAGCTGAATCCATCCGCTGTCCCTCTCAGCCATGGAGTCCTGATGGTCGCACCAAAGGCTCCAGGGGGATGCCAGGGAACGGTTCACCACGGGCATCACAATGGGTACGCGGCAGCCGGAAACCACATTCAGCACCTCATGCATCAGGGCCAGCCCCACGGAAGCAGTTGCTGTGGCGCACCGGATTCCTGTAAGCTGGGCTCCCAGGGCGCAGCTCATGGCTGTGTGCTCTGATTCCACCCGTATGTACTTTGCGTCCAGTTCCCCGCTGTCACAGAGTTCAGACAGTTTTTCCGCAATGGTGCTCTGGGGGGTTATGGGGTAGGCGGAGACTACCTTTACCTTTGCCATCCTGATGGCTTCCACTGCCGCCCCGTTTCCATCCAACATCTTGTAATGAGCCATTATTCCACACTCCTCTCATCTATCATGGTAATGCAATGTCTGGGACATTCATTGGCGCAGATTCCGCACCCCTTACAGTAATCCCACATGATTTCGATACATTCCTTTTTTTCTTTGTCCACAGTGATTACATTGGCCGGACAGTACATGGCGCAGGTGCCGCACTTAATGCAGGCATCGTAGTCCACCTTTGGCCGTTCCAGTCTCCAGCTTCCCGTGTTGCCGGAGTCAAATATGTAGGCGCAAGGCCCCTGTACGTTACATCTGTCTTGTCTGGTTGTAGCTGTCTCTTGCTGCTTTTGCATTCTTCGCACCTGCCTTCTCTCCAAAAAATTCAATCAATGCCTTCTCAACAGATTCAATGGATACCACACCGGTCTTTGCCAACGCCCCCAGGGTGGAACCGTTGGGAATCCCCTTTCCAATATTGTCCAATGCCACCTGGGTCGCGTTGACATAATAAATGGTTTTAAAGGAAAACGCCTCCTGGTACTTTCTTGCAACAGCCTCGCTGGATGCGTTGAGCACCAGAACGGTGTCATCCGTAATACCCTGGGCCACATCCACATGCTTTTGGATGATTGTCTCGTCCATCACCACCACGATATCGGGTGTATACACAAAACAATTCACCAGCACAGGCTTTTCGTCCATGACCACATCGGTGAATACCGGGGCCCCTCTCCGCTCATGGCCGTATGCCGGAACCGTGATGGCATACTTGTCTTCATGCAGGGACACTGCTGAAGACAGGACTTTTCCGGCAGTTACAACGCCCTGGCCGCCCAGTCCATAGAATTTTAACCTCTTCATTCTGAATTCCTCCTTCATCGTTTCTCTATATGAAATATAGTTTCTTTATATGAACTAAATGGATTATAGAACTTTTTATCTTATTTGTAAATATCAAATCAATTAGTTTCATATTTTTCATTGTTTTTCACAAATAAGCCTTACATCCACCTGGTTATCAGCTAAGATTTTTGTGAATTTTGTTTTATTATATGAACTATAGTTTCTTTATATGAAACATATCTTTTTTCAGGAATCTATGATAGAATAAAAATACAAATTATAAGGAGGGAAATTTTATGTCCGAACAAACCTCAGATGATAAATACCTTCTGCAATCCGTGAATAATGCACTGGCAATCATAGATGTGCTTTGTGAACACGACAATTTAGGGCTGGCCGAGCTGGCCGCTTATATGAATCTTGGAAAAAGTACGGTTTTCCGCCTGCTGTACACGCTGCAGCACAAAGGCTATGTGTCAAAGGACAGGAATTCCAAGTATCATTTAAGCTTCAAGTTCGCCCGCATCGGAACCATTGTCACCAAACGCTCCGAACTGATTGAGCTGATACATCCTTTCCTGATGGAGCTGTCAGCCCTTTCCGGAGAGACAGCCCATCTGGTCACCTGGCATTCAGATACGGAAATCATCTTTGTAGACAAGGTAATCGGCACTGCTACCATAAGCATGCAGTCCATGGTGGGATTTACCCGCACAGCCCATATGACGGCCACCGGGAAGGCCCTGCTGGCCTACTCCTCGCCGGAGGTCATAGGCACCTACATGGAACAAGCGCCCTTCACCATGCAGACCCCCAACTCCATTCCCTCCCGTTCACAGCTGGAACGGCTGATACCTCAGATTCGCGCCCAGGGCTATGCCTGCGACGAGGAGGAATCCGAAACAGGGCTTACCTGCTACGCCGCCCCTGTTGTCAGCATGGGGCAGGCTATTGCGGCCATCAGTATTTCAGGTCCCACCACGCGCATGGAACTGAACCGGGACCGCTACGTTGCCCTGGTAAAGGATACAGCACTGAAGATTGGGAAAAAACTGGGTTATTAACAGATTCCAAACAAAAAACACCCCCGGAACGGGAAGGGAAATGGATTCCCTGCCTGTTCCGGGGGTGCTTCATTCTGTGGTTTTTGTCTGTTCCGTTTTATGGTTTTGGTTTCTATCCGCCAAACCAAAAAACCTTTGGCGGGAATGTTCCTCCTCCAAAGGGAATATATATAACCATAGCTTCTATCAAACTTCGTATGAAGGAGGTTTTCACCCATGTGCACAGCTATCGTCACACAGACAGCCCAGGGGGATATTTACTTTGGCCGGACCATGGATTTTTCCTATCCTCTTGAACCTGAATTGTATGTGGTTCCCAAAGGCTATCAGTGGAATAACATCCTGAACACCCATCAGGTCCGCAACCGTTACCGTTTCATGGGAATTGGACAGGATATATCCCCTGTCATCTTTACAGACGGAGTCAATGAGATGGGCTTTGGAGCTGCTGTGCTCTACTTTCCGGGTTATGCACGGTATGACGCCCCGAATCTGAAAGACCGGTCCAGGCCACCCATCTCTGCCCTGGAGCTGGCCGGCTTCCTCCTGGGCCTGAGCCCATCCGTGGAGGAGGCAGCCTCCCTGCTGCGCACCATCCAAATCGTGGGCACTGAGGACTCTGTAACCGGAACCATTGCACCTCTTCACTGGCTGATAGCGGACAGGACCGGCAAATCCATGGTCATAGAAAAGACGGCAGACGGCCTCCATCTCATGGATAATCCCATAGGCGTCCTTTCCAACAGCCCCGACTTTCAGTGGCACCTTGCCAACCTGCGCAATTACATGAATGCATCCCCTGTGCAGAAGCAGACACAGACCTGGGGCAGCCTGGAATTGTCCCCCTTTGGACAGGGCGGAGGAAGCATTGGCCTGCCTGGGGATTACTCTCCTCCATCCAGGTTCGTCAGGACTGCTTTCTTAAAAACCCATACGCCTGTTCCTGCGGACCGGGAGGAGGCAGTCACGGCCTGTTTCCATATAATGGAAAGCGTCAGCATTCCAAAGGGACCTGTTGTCACGGACCGGGATACCCCGGATTACACCCAGTACACAGCCTTTATCAACCTGTCCTCCAAAGAATACTTCTACCGGACCTACAGCGGCTCCTGCATCACCTGTGCATCACTGCCCGGCAGCCCGGATACGGACAGCGGCATAAAATCGCTGGCAGTCCTCAATCAGCCTGCCGCCTTCCGCCCTTTGTCAGCGTTTCAGGGCGCCTTCTAGCACCTGGTAAAGATATTCCACATCCACGGGCTTGGTCACAAAGCCGTCCATACCTGCCTCTGCTGCCGCATCCGCATCCTCCTTAAAGGAATTAGCGGTCATGGCAATAATGGGAATGGATGCAGCGTCCTGTCTCTGCATCCCCCGGATGGCGCGGCAGGCTTCCAGCCCGTTCATTTCAGGCATCTGAATATCCATAAGTATGGCCTGATAGACCCCGGGGCTGCTCTCTGCAAACAGTTCCACGGCCCGTCTGCCATTCTCCGCCCTGCACACAGCGGCCCCCTTCATCTTCAGAAGCTCACTGGCTATCTCCGCGTTCAGGTCATTATCCTCAGCCAGCAGGATGTTCATGTGTTCCAGGCTGCCGGCTGACCTGTCTGTCAGACGTTTCTCCTGTTTCAGCTTCAGACCGTCTTTTGCATCCGGACCTGCTACGGGAAATACAACTGAAAAATAAAATTCACTGCCATAACCGGGCTCGCTCTTAAGCTTCAGCTCTCCTCCCATCAGCCCTACAATGGTCTTACTGATAGCCAGTCCCAGTCCGGTTCCCTGGCTCTTGGAGTAATTGGGGCCCACCTGCTCAAAGGCTCCGAATATGCGTTTCTGGTTCTCCTCAGATATACCTACGCCATTGTCGATTACCTGAAACTTATAGGTCACCTGCCGGTCCGTGCAGCTGGTCCGGGTCACCCGCATGCGGATGCTGCCGCCGGCCGGTGTAAACTTAAAGGCATTGGAAGCCAGATTGGTCAGGACCTGCTGAAGACGGATAGAATCCCCCATAAGGGTATGGTCTCCCACATCCATTTCCACTGTAAACTCCAGGCCCCGGCGTACAGCCTCTGCCGTCATCATCCCCTCCAGCTCATCCATGGTATCCTTCATGGAAAAGGCTTCGTGTGCCACTGTCATTTTGCCGCTCTCGATGCGGCTCATATCCAGTATATCGCTAATCAGCCGCAGGAGGTACTGGGAGGAGGACCTGATTTTCTTCAGGTTCTCCCTTACCGGCTCCGGCACATCCTCCATCATTGAGGTCAAATCGCTGAGCCCCACAATAGCGTTCATGGGCGTACGTATCTCATGGCTCATCCTGGACAGGAATTCGCCCTTGGCCCGGCTGGCCGCCTCTGCCCGTTCCAGGCTGCTCTGCATCCTGGCGGCACGGACCCTGGAACGGGCAGCTGCCATTACCAGGACCATCACTATCAGGAAAATGCACACCGTAACAGACACAAACATCACCGGGTTCGCATATATCATCTTCACGATGGTAGCGGAGCTGGATCCAATGGTTATCATGTTCTGGTTGGTCAATGCTGTTTTCTGCTCACTGCTCAGACTGTTGATGGACTTATTCAGGATAGGGAGCAGCTCGCCGTCAACCGGTCTGGTAACTGCAAAGCAGATATCATTCCTGTCGTTAATCAGTGTATTTGGCACCACATTAGGATAGTGGCTGGCCTGCATTTCGTGCTCAATCTTGGTGGATATCCCATAAAAAAAGTCTACCTCCCCATTGTTTACTGCCCTCAGCGCCGCCTTGACATTGGGGAAATATCTGACCTCATCCGCCTTTAACCCTTTTGGCAGACGGCGCCCTTCGATGATAGCCCCCACCAGGCCCTCCGAAGGATAGCTGACGCCCTTGTTTCTGACAATGATATCGCTCATGGATGCATAGGCCTTGGTAAGAGCCAGCCGCATGTCCGCCCCGTCCTCCTCGGAACCCAGGAATGCCCCCAGCACATCCGCCCTGCCCTGCCGTACCAGCTCCAGGGCTTCCTCATAGGTGTCTGTATATACGTAGCTGAATTCCAGCCCTGAAAAGTCAGTGACAATCTCCAGCACGTCCGGAATCAGTCCGTTGTGCATATCACTTTCTGTTTCCAGACAGAACAGGGGATGCCAGTCCCTGACCACTGCAACCGACACACACTGCTTTCCGCTGATATATGCCCGTTCCTCCTCGTTCAGGTAAATACTCTCAATGCCGCTGTCCGGAAAATTGGCATTATACCGTTCCTCTGCAAAATTAGGATTGGAGTCAACAATCTTGCTCATAGCCATATTCATGCCATCCAGGATTTCCTGGTTCCCCGGAGTGGTCACAATATAATATGGCTGGGAGTCAAATTCCGCAACCACCCGGAAGGGTCCCGCTGTATCTGAGTTATTTCCCAGAAGCATGTCCACTTCCTTATTGGCCAGATGCAGATAAAGATTTCCATCTGTCAGCTGTTCCTTGGAAAGGTATCTGAGGGTGCAGTCCATCCCGTTAAAATCCAGGAATTCCTGTAGCCTGCGCGTATTCTCCACAGCCTGTTCATATACGCCTATGGTCTTGCCGTCCATGCTCTTCCAGTCATAAGTCTTGATGCTCTCATCATCCCTGCGGGCCAGAAGTACGGTTTTGCTGTAGCCTGTATTGTAATCCGGATAGGCGAAATACTGTTCAAACTCCGGCTGGTAATAAGTCCCGCCCATCAGGTCGTATTTCCCGTCCAGAAAATCCGGAATCATGGCCTCCGCAGTTGTATCAATATACTCGTACTGCCAGCCTGTATACTTTGCTATTTCATTCAGATAGTCCACCACTATACCGTGTCTGGTCCCGTTCCCGTCTGTCTCCGACATTCCCTCCACAGGCGGGAATGCCACCCTGAGCACCTTATCCCCTTCCTGCGCCTTATCTTCGTTCCTGATACCTGCCTGCGCATCGCTGCATGAAAGCACAAAAAACAAGCATAAAAAGACCAGGACACCTGCCACTCCCGCCATCCTCTTTTTTGCCTGTATTGATTTTCTCATATCAGAGCTCCTTTTTTCCGTCCTGTCCGGTTTCTGCTGTGTTACACAGCCATGGTTAAGTCAAAAGCCTGCTGTTATTTATTTTATCACGTATTTGCCTGACTTGCTATCCCTAAAGTACATATGACCCGGAAAGGCCATCAAATGAAGCTAGTGTGTAACCGGACCGGCTGGGAGAAACAATACGGCCCCTTGACGGGGCCGCCTGATTTAAAGGTATGATATAGAAAATATGTCCGGAATTTGGTACAATGGCAGTATGATTATATTTGACAGGAGACAGATATGCCGACCGGGTTGTTTAACCGCAGGCGGTTGAAGGAATACATGGATATACGCTGCCGTGACCAGTATTTTACCTTTGCCGTCTTCTATATTGACCTGGACAAGTTCAAACCCGTCAATGACACCCAGGGGCACGCCTGCGGCGACGCCGTGTTAAGGGAAACAGCAAAACGAATCAAGGCAGTCCCGGCGCTTACCTCACCCCTGCCGCCCTCAGCATCCAGGCAATCCTGGCGCTTTCCTCCAGTTCTTCCAGGCAGTAAAAGGCGTCCATCAGACTTTTTCCCGGCACCACTGCCCCGTGCTGTTTCAGAAGATAGCCGTCACTGTCCATTACGCGCTGTTCAAAGGCGTCAAACAGCGCCTGGGAGCCTGGTTTCTCATAGGGTATCAGACCCACCCTTCCCAGCTTCATCTTCAGATATGGGGTATGGTCCGGGATTGCATCCGTCTCGTCCAAGGCAGGCACAAAACTCCACAGCACTCCATAGGTGCCGTGGGTATGCAGGACAGCGCCTGTTTCCGGTTTTTTCCGGTATACCTTCAGATGCAGGGGCCACTCCTTGCTGGGCTTGTTCCGGCTCAGACAGGTGCCGTCCATATCCATAACAGCGAAATCATCCTCCTTCATGTTCCCAAAGCAGCTTCCGCTCCGGCTGATATACATTCTTCCATCATGAATAAAACTCATATTGGCCGATGAACCGGCTGTCTTGTTCCGTTCAAACAGGCTTCTTCCAATCCAGACCGCGTCCTTTAATTTCTGCTCTAATAAATTCTGCCCTAATTCCTTGTCCATCCCTATCCTTCCTCCCTCCGGGTCATCTCCAATACCTTTTCAAAAAACTCCTCCTGCCCAAAATTCCCGGACTTTAACACCAGCCGGATTTCCCTGTTCTCCATGGGCACCATGACCGGTACTCCGGGCGCAACGCTGGCGCCAATCCGGTAAGAAGAAAATCCCAGCCGCTTTGTCACTGCGCCTGATGTCTCTCCCCCTGCCACCACCACTCTCCTGATTCCATGGGCCACAGCCCGTTCCGCCAGCTCAGCGGCTGCCTGCTCCAGCATCCGGGCCACATGCTCCTGGCCGTACCGCTGCACGTCTTTCACGTTTTGGGCTGTATCTGAGCTGTACACCAGCACCGGGGTTCCCCAGTTTTCCCTCACAAACCTCCAGGCATCCTCCGGCGTCTCCCTGCCCTCAAGCATGGCTATGGGGTCCATCTTATAGCTGAGTCCTCCGTGCGCCTGATAATAGCCAATCTGCCCAAGGGTAGCCTTAGAACAGCTGCCTGCCAGCAGGATGGCCGGTCCTTCCGCCTGGATGTCCAGCTCCGGCGGCATTTCCTGATGTTTGCTCAGGCGCTTTGCCAGTGGCTCCAGAATCCCGCTTCCCCCTGTCAGCAGGGGCAGGTCCCCGAACAGCTCCACAATCCGCTCCCCATCCGCCATATCCTGATAATCCGGTATTACGTAAAAATGCGCCTGTGCCCCTGACTGCCCCATGCACATGGCGCGGATTTCATCAGCAGGCCCGTCCATCTGCTCCTTCCAGAGCTCCACACAGGGATATTTGCTCTGAGGCTCCATCAGGTTGGCGATTCTGCAGTCCCACATGGGGGTCAGAGGATGGTTCTTCATAGGGCTTTCATGCAGCGGAACCCCGCCCACATACAGTTTCCCGTTCCTTACCGCCCGTCCGTTGACCGGCAGCGCCGGACACAGGACCGTATAGGGCGTGCCAAGAAATTCCATGGCCGCATCCGCAACAGGGCCAATATTCCCCTGAGGTGTTGAGTCAAAGGTGGAGCAGTATTTCAGATAAAACTTCTCAGCACCCTGCTCCTTCAGCCATTCCAGGGACTCCATGGTATCCGCCACAGCCTCCCTGGTGTTCTGGGTCCTAGACTTAAGCGCAATCACAATGGCCTGTACTCCCTCTGCAATCCTGCTTCCTTTTTCCGGAATACCGTTAAAGAGCTGGACCGACATGCCTCCCTTTACCAGAAATGAGGCTGCATCGCTGGCGCCTGTAAAATCATCGGCTACACATCCGAATATTGGCATAGTCTTCCTCCTGTTATTATGAAATAGTCCTTTTGAATCATTATACGTCAAATCCAGTTTCAGTTAAACCTGCAAAAATGATAATGCTGCAAAACCAACCAGCGCCAGTCCCGCAGCATATCCTTGCAGCATATTGTATATATGACTGCCTTACCCATGACAGCTCCTTAAAGCTTTGTCCCCTTGTTATATAATTCATACGGCAGGCTTCCTGACAAGTCCACTGCGTCCCTTGTTATGGGTTCTCCAGCCTTTATATCCCTAAGAAGCTCCATACCGTTCAGCAAGTAGAACGGCGCAATGTTCTCTGCATCCTTAAGCTCCCACAACTCAGGTACCAGACCGTCAATGGAATGATGATGCCCCTGCACTTTTAAGACAGTTCCCTTTGCCAAATCCCTCTGGGCAACTCCTGTCATCACAGAAACCTGACGGCATTCCCTGTGGGTCCCTATTCCCAGCATATCCCCCAGAAGGATGGACAGAGGCGTCTCAAGTCCCATATAATGGTAGGGGAGATAGACACAGGCATATCTGCCATTTCTGCTTACCACATGGCCTTTGCTTGCGAGCAGATTCCACACGGTTTTATTTTCACACTTTATAATGATGAATACACCTCCTGCAAAGCTTGCTTCATCCGGTGCCCTCAGGTTGCAGAACACATCCACGACCCCTGTCTTTTTCAGGATTCCTCCGTCCTCCTCAGGAATGAAGATATCTGCCAGTTCGCTGATTTTGGCAACCGGATAATTCAAACGTGCGTCCGCGGGAAGCAGTCCTGTCACATTGGAAACAAGGTTCATCTCACAAAGGTCCGCAGATATGACAGCCATATACTTATCCAGCACCTTTCGGCGCCCCTCAAGTGTTTCCCGTCCTTCATAGTTCCAAAACTCCCTGAGTCCCGGTATATTCTCCTGGGGTTTCTCCTCGCCCTCCATATAGGTAAACTGACAGGTATCCGGATTCCAGACAAAGTCATACTCACTGGCCTTTCCGGCTGCTATGATTTCCAATCCCAGAATCCTGCCCCATGAATAAAGGTCCAGAAGATTTCGCGGCTGGTCACCGTTTACAAGGGAATACACCGTTCCGCACTCGTCAGCAATATGGTTTAAAACCGGACCGCAGACACTGTCGGTTTCTTTGGAAACCATGTATACATTGATTCCCTTTTTTAAAGCATCCTCTGCTACCTCTGAACTCACGGCCGTATTGCCGGTGCACTCCACCAATGCCGTTATATCACTTTCCAAAACCAGCCTGTAATCATGTACAATAATGACCGCGTCCCTGGCCGCATCCCGGACCTGCTCTTTATTTTCACATATGATAATGCTGTCTTCAGCATATCCTAATCCGGTCAGCACTTCTATACATTCAGTCACGTGCCGTGAAGAAATCAGCCTCAATTCCATAGAATCAACCTTTGGAATCTGTGCCAGCAGTGTATAGCCATAACCGCGGGTCGCACCAATGATACCTACTCTCGACTTTTTTCCGCCGCTGTTCTTCAATAAAGTTGTGTAATCCATACCGCGCAATTCCTTTCTGTTTTATATTTTCATTTCCCATGCTTATCCGATAAAGCTGCTGCTATTAACATATATTAGCAAATATTATGCCAAAAGCAGCCTCTTGAGGAAATGAACCAAAAACAGGGAGAACCATTTTAAATACAAGGGTTTCCGGCCAGAAGGAATGGCAGCCCTAAAAGTAACTTTGATAATTGTGTAACATGTATGCAACAAAGAGAGGGGGATGTATGCAACACTGATGCATCACAGCTGCCATGCAGTCCTGTTGGAGTCCGTTCCAAATCCGTGTTCCGAATCCTTTGGCTGCACGAAGAAAATACGCCTTTATAACCACATGGCTCCACGGGGCAGCACCTGTGGATGACGGCATGGATGAATACGGAACCATGCCCACGGTTCCGTTAATCACCCGTATTATGGCCTTCTCCATATCCAGCGTAATTTCCTCCCTGGATTTTCCTTCAAAATACAGGCTAATTCTGCGCACATCCCCGGTTCAAAGCAACTCAGAAAATCTGCTTCCAGGCGGATTCCCCTCAGATATTCCAGTATCAGACGTGCACCTGCCAGGGGCGGATTGCCGCAAAGCAGCTTTTCCAGTATTCCCCTGCCAAATTCCACCCGCTGCCATCTTCTCAGGCTCTCGTTGCGGCATACTGCCAGTTCCTGCGCCTCCATCTGTGACAGTGCCAGCCCGAACCGGGCCGTTTCCTCATTGCAGGCCAGAATCTCCGCTAATTCCCTGCGGCTTTTCTCCTGCTGCAGCAGCATAAAAAAAGTCCCTGTTTCTCCCATATGCGTCACCCCTCCTTAAAGTGGATACCCATGATACGGCGGGGGCAGGAGCATTACAAGTCTTGATTTTCGGGTGTTTTCGTGGTATTATAAAAACAGAAAGACAGAGGATTTTTCATATCCCCTGTCTTTTTCATTATCATGTTTCCCCAATCCTATTGATTCCGATTTATTAACGTATAATCTGCAACCTTATTTGTCTTAAACGCAATCTTCAGATTGGACTCCATTGTGCTGTCTCCCTTATACCGCTCCCCCATCCACTTATATGTGTCCGTCAGCTCCGGACAGGAGGTACGGGACATTGCCTGCAATGCGGCGTGAGCCAGCCAGTAATCCTCTCCCCGCATCAGTCCTGCAAATAATTCAATGAAATCCAGCTTATCCGGGCACCCTCCCATCACGCAGACAGCTGTCCGCCTGTCCTGGATGCTGTTTTCACTATGTTCCGCAAAATCAGCCAAATCAGATGCTTTCCTGCAGCTGCAGTCTCCCAGGAAAAATAGAATCCTGGACTTATCCTTTATGTCAGGCCGGTACAGTAAACGGACCATTTTTTCATAAAACCTGTCTTTATACTGGTCCGGCATTCTTCTTGCACAGGACACGGCTCCCTGGGGATGGTTTCCCGCCAAGGTCTCTTCAAATACCTCCAGGCCCTTCATCGGCGCCAGCCTGAACAGCAGCTCTCCCTTGGCTCCATCTGTCTCCGGTCTGTCCCGCTGCATCAGCAGCTCAATGGTTTCAGGCTCCGCCTCCCTGAACTTATGGAAACCGGACAGAATCCGCAGTTTGTCTTCTGTCCGGACAGCGCCCGCATATTCCTGCCTGAGCTCCTGCTCCGATTTCAGGCTGATATAACCATAGGATACAAGGTCGTGTCCGGCCAGAATTTCCAGGAAAAACTGCTCATACCACTCCAGAAATGTATTTCCTGTAAAAAAAGGGCCGTATTCCGGTTCCAGATTCCAATCCATGTATACGATTTTTCCCTTCTCGCTCCCCTTCCACATCAGCAGATTATCGCAGGTGCATCCCTGGGTCCCGATGACCAGCAGGCCGGAACAGACCTGCTTCATTCTGGCATTATATGCTTCATCGTCATCCGTTTCCTCTAACTCTTCCATGGCCCGTGCCCAGTCACCGGGACTCATATCCCGGTCAATGAATGCAGGCAGGCCATCCTTATCCCTGTCGTCATAGGACTCCAGGCATCCCGCGTACTTTGGCAGGCTTTCCAGGGAATAGAGGCCGTAATACGGCCCGGCCCCGCCATTTCCCACCTTGGTAAGGAAGAATACATATTCATCCGGAAGGGTCAGATGAAATCGCTCCTCAAACTGCCGTACCTCCTCCCGCGTCACGGTGGGATTCAGTTTATACCCATGCCTTGATGAACCGAAAACATCCCTGTTTTCATCCTTTTTCCCTGCCCGCTTCACCAAATCCTTTATATACGCGGCATGGGCATCCGACAATGGCTCATATGTACGGGACGGCATGGATTCATTCTTTTTTCTAAGATACGAGGATAACCGCTCTGCTATTGTTGCACCCGGCATATGGAAACCTCCCTGCTAATTATGGCGCCCATCCTCAGACAGGCCGCCATCCGGCAGTTTACCGTCGGATGCCCCGCCACTGGAGAGCAAATTGTCAATATTCCTGATATCATGCTTGTCAACTTCCCTGAGTTCATATCCTGTATGGAATATCTTCTGTCCCTTTGCCGAGATACACGGTATGGTCCTGCCCTCAAAAACCGCCTTTCCAAAGTAATCAGCTTCAAATTCATACCACCCGCCTTCCAGGTCCGCCTGCTTTGCGGTTCCGTCCTCATTGATTACAAAGGGATGAATGTCTGCATAGCCCAGCTCCGGGTGGCAGAGTTCTATCCGCACAGGACGCCAGTCCGTGGTGATTTCATAACCATGGGTAATCAATGTTTCCAGCAATGCATCTGTATACCGGGCGTCAAAGTTGATGTCTGCGTCCCTGTGCTCCCTGGTCTGTTTCCCAACCAGCACATCCACGCCCCAGCCGCCGTCCAGCCAGTACCCCATACCTGATATTGACTCCATCAGGTCCAGTAGGTTCATTAAATCTGTTTTTGATACCATCTCTTTCTTAACCATCTTTTTCACCATACCCTTCTATTTTCCTCCATAAACGTCTTTCACTCAAGTTTACCACATTCCGCTCTTCATATCTACCCGGAGCAGGCACACCTCGTCCAAATCCAGCATATTCTTATAGAGAGGACATCATGAACTTGTATCTGTTTTCCGCCCGCAAACGGGCATTTAAACCATAATTGAAAGGTGGGATATCTCAATGGCTACCATATCAGGCCGCGTAATCTTTGACCGGGACCGAAGCGCCACGATTTCCGGGGGCGACTCGGGCCTCGCTAATATCCCGGTGGTGCTTCAGAATATCAGCACAAGCCTAAGGCTTACTGTTTTGACTGACTCTGCCGGCAACTATTCCTTTATCAATGTTCCAAACGGCGAATACAGGATTGTGGAATCCTATGGAACCACAGGCGGCTTTGCCACACCCGGCGATTTTTCCCTTGCAGAGCCGGGCAGCATTCCCCAGGGAATCAATCCGCCCATTACCGCTGCCGGCAATCCGCCGGCCGGAGCCACCAACCTGGATTCCGTCACCCCGGATACCCTGTATGTAACAGTAACCAGTGCAGGGCTGTCCAACCAGAACTTTTTAAACGGACCCGTTATCTATACCCCGGTCCAGACCATACTGGACCCCTGCGCTGTCATTTCCGGCAGCAACCTAATCCAGGCAGCTGACAATGGGACCTTTGGGTTTTTCCCCCAGGGTACGCCGGCCAATACCGGCGCTCCCACTGAACCATACCCGGGGGTAACGCCGGATTTCACCTACGTACTGCCAAATCCTGACACCTATACGCCCTTTGGCGGCCAATACACGGTCCAGAATATCATGAATAATGCTCTGAGCCAGGCCATCGGCGCCTGGTGGCGTATTGCAGACCATACCACCGGCACCGAAACAGGACGGATGATGGTTGTAAACGGGGATAATCCCGGCACAGTTTTCTTCCGGGATATTGTAACCGTACAGCCAAACACCAGTTATCTGTTTACGGCATGGATTCTGAATCTCTTTAAAGTTACCGGTTACCCGGACCCGCAGCTGGGTGTACGTGTCCTGGACGAGAATGGCGGCATTCTCTACAGCGCGACTCTGGGAGCGCTGATACCGCCAAATCTGAATGCACCGGAATGGAAACAGATTGGCAGTGTTGTTAATTCCCGGAACAACACCCATCTTACCGTTGAATTTTTAAGTGAAGGTCCTGAGGTGATTGGAAACGACTATGCCATTGACGATATCTCCTTTAACGAGATACAGGTACCCCGGTTTATTCCGGTCAAGACCGTTGACCGCCAGACTGCCAATGTGGGGGAAACCGTCCGTTTTACCGTCACCCTCACCAATACCTGCCAGAGCCCTCTGACCAGCCTGTTTTTCCGGGATGTCATCCCGGACGGCCTGTCCTTTGTACCCGGAAGCGTGACAGTCAATGGAATATCCTTTGCCGGGAATAATCCCAACTTCGGATTTGACCTGCCGGATGTACCTGGCGGAGGAACTGCAACTGTTTCTTTTGAGGCCCTGGTATACGCTGTTCCCAACCCCAATCCGGCCCTGAACCAGGCAGCCGTGGACTATTCCTATACACCGGTGGAAGGCGGCATACCGGGCAGGTATAATGTCACCTCCAATGAGGTGCCTGTGGAAGTGGCAGCCAATGCCGATGTTGCCGTAGTAAAGACAGCTTCCCCCGTACCGGTTGAACCAGGCAGCACCCTGACTTACACCATCGGCGTGACCAACAGGGGGCCTTCCCCTGCTGAAAATGTCAGGCTGACCGACGCGGTACCGCCTGTACTCTCCATGGTGGAATTTTCCACTGACAACGGTTTTACCTGGCAGTCCTGGTCCGGTTCATATGAGATTGGGACTCTGGCAAACGGCGCGTCCCGTACGATTCTCATCCGCGGACTGGTGACCTCATCCGCCGCAGGCAGCATCATCAACACGGCTGCTGTCACCAGCACCACGCCCGACCCAGACCTCTCCAACAATACAAGTACCACAGAGACGCCGGTGGTTGAGCAGGCGGATATCTCAGTAGTGAAACTGGGCAGTCCAAATCCCGTAACGCCGGGCGGGCTGCTCACCTACACAGTAACTGTTTCCAATGCCGGACCAGGGGCTGCCGTGAATACCACGCTGACTGACAATGTGCCTGCACAGCTTACAAATGTGGAATTTTCCACGGATAACGGCGTTACCTTCCGGCCCTGGGGCGGTATTCTGTCCCTTGGTGTACTGGAACCCGGATTTGTGCTGAATGTGCTGATTCGCGGAACCGTAAGCCCCTCTGCCTCCGGAACCATAACCAATACCGCCGTGGTAAACAGCACCACGCCCGACCCCAATCCGGACAATAACACCTCCACTGAAAATACGCCGGTAACAGCCAGCGCCGATTTGTCCGTCACAAAAAGCGGCAGTCCGTCTCCTGTAGCTGCCGGCAGCCAGCTGACCTATACGGTAGTGGCTGCCAACCACGGACCCGGAGATGCGCAGAATGTAACACTGACGGATTCCCTTCCTGCCCAGATAAGAAACCCAGAATATTCACTGGACGGAGGATTTACCTTCCAGCCCTGGACCGGTTCAGCCAGCCTTGGAAGCCTGGCTGAGGGTGCATCACGCACAGTCATCATCCGCGGAATTGTAAATGAAACAGCGGTTGGAACCATCACAAACACAGTAACCGTAAGCAGCACCACGCCCGACCCAAATCCGGACAATAACCAGGATACTGAAATTACGCCCATTAATACCTCCGCTGATTTATCCATTGCAAAAACCGGCAGCCCCATCCCGGCCACTCCGGGCCAGTATCTCTTTTACACCATACGTGTTGAAAACAACGGCCCAAATCCTGCAGTAAACACGGTTGTCACGGATACCGTACCTTCTTCCCTGACTAACGTGGAGTATTCCATTGACAGCGGTACTGCCTGGAATCCATGGACCGGTTCCTACTCCTTAGGTACACTGGCACCCGGTGCTGTGCAGACCATTCTCCTCAGAGGACTGGTAAGCCTCTCGGCCCCGGACATCATCACCAATACAGCCCTGGTGTCCAGCGACACACCAGACCCAAATCCGGATAACAACCAGGATACTGCAATCATTCCGGTAAGGGAGTCGGCAGATTTATCTCTCTCCAAAACTGCCTATCCTGTACCTGTAAATGCAGGGGAACTGCTGACATACACTCTTGTCATCTCAAATGCAGGACCGAATGCGGCGCAGAATGTGGAGCTGTCCGACATGCTGCCCTCCGGGCTGATTAACCCGGAATTTGCAGTGCAGGGCAGCAGCAATTTCATCCCATGGACCAGCCCCTACGCAGTGGGAACCTTGGCGGCAGGCGGTACCTTCACTGTTACCATACGCGGAACCGTCAATCCGTCCGCGTCCAATGGAACCCTTACCAATACAGCGGTTGTAAGCAGCACCACGCCTGACCCCAATCCGGATAATAACACAGATACCACGGAAACACCGGTTATATCTGCCGCCGATGTGATTGTATCCAAGACAGCTGACTTTTCTCCCGGCCTGCCGGGCCAGCCCTTCAGCTACACCATTACTGTGACCAATGCCGGTCCCTCGGATGCCAGGTCCGTAACGCTGATTGACGCAGTGCCGTCCATACTCCAAAACCCTGTGGTTTCCCTGGACAATGGCGCCACTTACTTTGCATGGACCAGTCCCATTACCCTGGGCATACTGGCTGCCCATACCAGCCGCACCATCCTGATTAGGGGAATCCTAAGCCCTGCTGCTGCCGGTGAGATTATAAATACAGCTGTGGCCGAGAGTACCACGCCTGACCCCAATCCGGATAACAACACCTCCACTGACAGGACACCCATCCGGGCCTTTGCCGACCTGTCCATCATTAAGACAGCAGAGCCCTCTCCTGTGCCGGCCGGCGGAGAGATAAAATATACGCTGCTGATTTCCAATGCAGGACCCAGCCAGGCGGAGCAGGTCATTTTGACCGATACCCTTCCCTCTGAGCTGAGAAACGCTGAAATATCGGCAGACGGAGGCATTACCTGGTCCCCCTTTAACGGCACCTGGCAGATTGGAACTCTGGCAGCCGGCGCATCCATTCTGTTTCTGATTCGCGCCCAGGTATGCCCTTGTGCAATCGGAACCATACGCAATACAGCCTCTGTCAGCAGTGACACCTATGACCCGGACCTTGACAACAACACATCCACCGCAGATATACAGGCCGTGCCGTCTGCAGACCTCTCCATCACAAAGAGTTCCGCCCCTAACCCGGCCCGGCCCGGCAGCCTTCTGACCTACACCCTGACCGTGTCCAATGCCGGTCCATCCACCGCATCCAATGTGCTGATACAGGATAACATTCCCTCAGAACTGATTAATCCTGAATTTTCCGTGGATGGCGGAACCAGCTGGCAGCCCTGGTCCAATATCTATAGGCTGGGCACGCTGTCTCCCGGGGCTGTCTTTACGATATTAATCAGGGCTGTCATTGGCTCGCGGCCAAACGGTTCCCTGACAAACTTTGCAGTTGTTACCAGTGACACGCCTGACCCGGATACCTCCAATAATATTGACAGAAATACCACTGATATTATAAACGGGGCTGTTTCAGATATCTCAGTCACGAAGCGTGCATGCCCCGGCGTGGCTGTTCCCGGAGAACGCCTGACCTATACAATCATTGTCACAAATCACGGCCCGGACCCGGCTGAGCGCACAGTACTCTATGATGAGGTATCCCCTGATTTATCAGGTGTTGAATTTTCTGTGGACGGAGGCGCCACATGGAACACATGGAGTAACCCATACTCCCTAGGACGGCTTGAAGCCGGTGAAAGCGCAACCATCCTGATACGCGGGACAGTGACTTCCTCAGCCTGCAATACAGTTAATAACACGGCTGTGGCCGCCAGCTCCAACCCGGACCCAAATCCGGATAACAACACAGACTCCACCTTTACTCCCGTACAAAAGGGAGCGGATTTGTCCATCCGCAAAACAGCCTGTGTCACGGCCTCTGACTGCGCTCCACGCATCACCTTTACCCTGAGCGTATCCAATGCCGGGCCGGAGACAGCGCGGCAGGTGGTTATCACAGATACACTGCCCTGCGAAATATGCAGCCCGTCCTACTCCACGGACCAGGGCCGGACCTGGTGCCCCTGGACCGGAAGCCTTACGGTACGCGAGCTGCCCCCAGGGAGCTGTCTGTGTATCCTCATACGTGGAACCGTAAGCCCGTGCTCCGCCTGCTGCATCGTGAACACGGCAGCTGTTTCCTCCCTGACACCTGACCCGGATACCAGGAATAACACCGCCTGCGTCACCGTGCGCCTGCCTGGCAGCGGCTGCGGATTTACACCGGATTAAATCAATTAAAATAAGCGGACTGCTTCCCCATATCAATGCTGAAGCAGTCCGTTTTTCATGCGCCAGCTAATCCGTTAACCGGAGCCTCTGATTAAAATGAATATCCGGACGGCTGTTCCTCCAGAAGTAAATGTGTTTCAATCGCTCCAAACAGTTCCTCCGGACTCATTCCCCCTCCCCATCCTCTTCTTTCAGTTTCTGGATTACCTGTTCCAGGCGTGATACAGGCTGCATACACTCCTGTCCCGCACAGAGATAAAACTGTTCTCCGGCCTCAGACACCGGATAGTCTCTCGTATAAGGCGCCAGCTGTTCCATTTCCCGTGCATTTTCCTCTGTTTTCACCACCACGGAAAATCCCTCCATGGTCCCGGCTAAATATGCAAGCTGAGCAAGCAGTTCCCTGCCTGTTTCCATGCCGCAGACAGCCGGCAGCGTACATACCAGTTCCTTTGAGGGATACAGTACATCCATCATGGTCAGAAGTGCATAGCTGTGTCCGGAAGGATACCCGTCCATGGCGCCTGCCAGGTAATGGAGCTGTTTCTCCAGCACCTCCTGCCATTTGAGTTTACCTGTGATTTGCGCCAGCTGGTGCAGTACCCGGGCTGCCACGGAATTCCCGGACGGCATGGCGCCGTCATATGTCTCCTTTGTCCTCACAATAAGCTGCTCCCCGTCCTCTGCATACAGATAGAATCCCCCGCGTTTGAGGTCAAAGAACTGTCCCGTCATTATCTCTGCCCAGGCGGCTGCCCGCTTCAGATAATCAGTCCGGAATGTTACCTGGTAAAGCTCCAGCAGCCCAAGGATATAGCAGGCATAATCATCCAGCTTTCCCTCACCGGCCGCATCCCCGTCCCGGTAGCGCACCATCAGACGTCCATCCTTCACAAGGTGGCTGCTGATAAATGCTTCTGCCCGGACAGCCATATCCACATACCGTTTTTCTCTTAATACTGCCCCTGCCTTTGCGCACGCACAAATCATCCACCCGTTCCAGGAAACCAGTATCTTGTCGTCCTTATGAAGGCGGCTGCGGTTAAGCCGGTATTGGTACAACCTCCGGTATTCCTCTCTTTTTCCGTTGGTATTGCTGCCACCCTCACCGCCCCATGCTTCCTTACAAATCTCCTCATAGTTCTCATTCTGCAGCAGGTTGGGTATGCTCCCTCCCTCAAAATTACCGTGCAGGGTAATCCCGTATTGTTGACAGAAGTCCCTGCCTGCATCCTCTCCCAATACCGTCATTATCTCATCCGGGGTGAACACATAGTATTTTCCTTCCACGCCGCCGCTGTCCGCATCCTGGCCGCAGTAAAAGCCTCCCTGCGAATCCGTGAGCTCCCGCTCCACGTATTCCAGAATCTTACCTGCCACCCATCCATACATGTTCCGGCCGGTCCGGCCGTAGGCTTTGACATATGCCATGACCAGCAGTGCGTTGTCGTAGAGCATTTTTTCAAAATGTGGCACCAGCCATTGGTTGTCCGTGGAATATCTGGAAAATCCGCCTCCAATATGGTCAAAGATACCGCCTCTGTACATCTGCACCAGGGTTTTCTCCGCCATGGGCAAGGCACTGGGGCGCTTCTCCCTTGCGCCATACTCCATGAGGAATATCAGGTTATGAGGCGTGGGAAACTTTGGTGCGCCTGAGAACCCGCCATTTTTACCATCAAAGCTGTCCTCAAACTGCCGGAAGGCCCGATGCACCGCTGTAAGCCCCGGCTCATCCCATACACTTGTCTGTTCCTTGTCTCTTAAATGCCTCTCTATCTGTTCTGCATTATCCAGAAGTCTTTCTTTTTTCACCTTCCACTGGCCTGCCACCGCTGTCAGCAGCTCTTTAAGCCCCATCCTTCCATAACGGGCCTTGGGAGGAAAATAGGTGCCGGAGAAAAAGGGCCTGCAATCCGGCGTCATTATTATGGTCAGAGGCCAGCCTCCCTGGCCGTTCATGGCCTGGCACACTGACATGTACACAGAATCCACATCCGGCCGTTCCTCCCGGTCCACCTTAACACACACATATTCCCTGTTTAAAATCCCCGCAATCTCATCATTTTCAAAGGATTCCCGTTCCATTACATGACACCAATGACATGTACATCATCCGGAACAGGTCAGCTGTACCCAATAGATAGGAAAACCGGCTTATCCTCAAGCCTTGCTTTCTCAAACGCCTCCTCCCCCCAGGGAAACCACTGCACCGGATTGTAGGCGTGCTGCAGCAGGTAGGGGGATTTCTCATTGATTAACCTATTGGGTATGTTGTCTTGACTGTTCACAATATCACCTCCTTGTTACGGGCACACAGTGACCGAATTTAAGTCTGTTATCCCTTATATGTTCTCCCCGGATATACTGAATTATACCCTTTTAAGCTTCAATCACATATCCCCTTCTGGCTGAAATCATGTTTGTGCGGAGCGCACGGGAGGTCAGTGCGCTGTATATCCATACGCCTCATTCAGGGGGCTGCCCGCGGAATACCGGCGCCATCATCGGTTGGACTGGATATGGGATGATGTTCATCTGTCTTTACCAGCATGATGCAGGCTGCGCCTGCCATGGATACCCCGCCCACCAATAAAGCGGCGGCTGTCCAGCCAAAAGTACTGATGCATAAACCTGCCATCGGCGGCCCCACCAGCATCCCGATATTAGAACTCAATGTCAGCAGGGCCACGGCAGAGTTAACTTCTGAGCTGCTTCCCGCGACCTGGGATATGATGGTCCATAAGGCTGTAATAACCCCGCTTTCAAAGAAAGGGTACAGCATAACAAAGACAACGACCCATCCTGGGGAAGGCAGCACGAAGGCTCCGGCAACCGCAAAGGCATAGAAAATAAATACAATGATTCCAAAGATTTTCCGGTTGACCCTGTCTAAAATCCAACCTGTTAACAGCACCATCGGCAGGGAGATAGCGGCAAAGAGACTGATATAATGATTAGCCCTGGTTCCGTCCATTCCCAAAGTTTCCGTCCAACAGGCAGCTGCCCACGTTATAAAACCAAATGACGCGAAACAGAAGCAGAAAATGGAAATGCTGACCAGCCATGCATTTTTATTACCGAAGGCTGAAAAGGCTGAATCACTGCAGTCTACGGCACGATTTTCACCGTGCTCCGGAGCTCGCACAAAGATAACATTTAATACAAAGCAAATGGCCGCAATCAAAAGACTGAACACCCAGACTCCCTTCCAGCCAGTCTCCGCGGAAATAAGCGCTCCAAAGAAAAAGCACACAGACTGTCCGACATACTGCCATGAAGTCCAGATTCCGGTTGGCAGCCCTCTGCTTTCCGGCGGAAACCACATGGCGATAAGATTGGGTACTGCAATGGATATCAGTCCGGCGCCAACGCCTTCTATTACCCGGCTAAAAAGTATCAACAGAAAAGAACGGGAAATCAGTCCTATGGCAGCTCCCAGGATGCTGCAGCCCACAGAGATAAGGCAGCTGGCTTTTGCCCCCAGCTTATTGACTGTCATTACCGCAGGGAACGCCGTGACTATCCCCATGACGCTGAATACAGATGAGAGCCATCCTGCAGACGCCATATCTATATGGAAACTATCCTGAATGACGTCCATACAGGGCAGTACTTTATTTTGGGCTATGGCAACCGCAACAGCGCCTGATACAGCACAAATGATTACCAGCCACGCAGAAGATTTTTTTCTCATTTCATATACTCGCAATTCATACTGCCGGCGGAAGGAAATCCGCCGGCAGACAAAGTGGGTGATTTACAGTTATGATTTCTTACCAGCCGCCGCATCCCTGACATTCTTGATAATAACCAATGCCACCAGCAGGAAACCGACCTTGCCGTTAACAGCATAAATAAAATTTACAATAGCTGCATAAGGCGCTACCAATCCAATGACGCAGCCGGCAGCTGCCAGAACAATGGCAACAATCTTGTAGGTATTAGTTCCTTCCTTGGCCACCCGGTTTACCGGTGTCCAGAGAAGCGGACAGGCTGTTGTGTAAATTCCGGCAAAAATCACCACGCTGAAAACAGTTGCAAGGAAGGGACTGCTCTGATGCAGAATCAGCAGAAGCGGAATCTGGGATGCGCCAACCAAATCTATATTCTTAATCAATGCGCTGCCCACAATCAAAACCGCCAGGGTCAGGACAAGAACACCCATGATTGTACCGTACTGGGCATCCTTGGGATTCTCCTCCTCCTTGCCAATGGCTGCCAGAAACGGCGCGAACCAGAGCATGCCAAAACCAAGATAGGATATCATGGAACCCCACCATGTGCCCGATGCCGCTATGATACCGGAGCCGGGAATCAGGACCTCTGCTTCTGAGAAGCTGAGATTTCCGTTCATAATGCCTACAAGGCCTGCAAGAAGGCAGAGGACGATAATTGCAGGACCGATTTTTCCTATGATATCAACCAGCTTGCTGAGTCCCAGCATTACCGTCACACCTGCGAGAGCAGCAATAATTACAGCGCCAATGGCAGGCTGAATTCCAAACTGCTGCTGCAGGGTAGCTCCCGCGCCTGCAATCATGACAAAGTAAGAGGCAAAGGAAAAAATAACAGAGAACCAGTCAAAAAACAGGCCTATGTATGTTCCGCCGAAATAGTTAAATACCTGGCTTCCTTTCTCAAACTGGCCTTTGCGGCCTGCCTCGAGGAAATTATAGTTCATATAGAGATTACCAATAAAGAAAACAACCGCGCAAAGAAATATCTCTTTTCCATATGCTGCAAAAAACTGCATGATTTCCTGACCTGTAGAGAAACCTGAACCAATAGCAAATGCGATGAATGCGCCGCCAATGGTGACGACCCTGCCAAAATTAAGCTTTTTATTCATTCTTTCCTCACTTTCTTAAAAGATGATTCGTCCATATAGTTCTTCAGATGCTCCGTGGTTCTCAAAGCAATTGACGTGTCCAATGTTTGAAAGTCTTTAAGCTCCAAATCCGTGTGAGGGTCATCCGGGCGATAAGGGGAATCACGAAACTGTGCCAGTTTTTCCAGCACCAGCACATCCTCTCCCATATTGCTGCAGGCCTCATCACACAAAAATACCGTATGGCAGGGATTATATCTTTTGTTGTAGCCGCCTCTGGGGTCAGCAGCCAGATGCCAGCCATTAATGACCAGGTCCCTGGCATGGAGCAGGCTTTGTTTGGCGCTCCCCTCTGTCAGCTCCACACGGAAACCCAGCTTTTCCAGTTTTTCTCCGGCTGCCGGATTATTTGTCACTACCAATACGTTCATACCGCATTTTCCTCTCAAAAAATTGTCTGTTCCGTAATTTCTGTAGCAAGTGCTTCCACGGCTGTATCAAGCATATGACGGCGGAATATTTTTTCTTCCTCCTTTGTCAGCTCAATATTTCCTGTTGGATAAGGAATTGCCATGGCAGGAACCACCCTGTTGGCGCCTACATTGATGGAAATAGGAGTTACAGTACATACATGCACTGCCGGAATTCCCTGGGCTTCGGTTTCCCTGACAATCGTTGCGCCGCAACGAGTACAGGTGCCTCAGGCGGAAGTCAGAATAATACCGTCAACCTTCATGGCCTTAAGCTCTGCTGCAATTGCCTGACCAAAGGCAACTGCATTGTTGGTTGCACAGCCATTGCCGGAGGTGACAAAAAGCGTATCGCTGAGTTTACCGATTTTTCCCTCCGCCTCCATATCCTTTAATACATCCGCAGGAATCATCCGGTTAGGGTCTTCCTGGACATATACCGGGTCGCAGCCTCCATGTATCATCTGGTGCCTGGGCATATGGAAGCCGCCGTAATCCTTAGTAAATGAGTACGTTCCAAATTTAGTTGCAATACCGGTTTCAATATGGTCCGGGTTCCCCTCCGGCACAACAGCGCCCGTGGTTACCAGTGCTATGACGGCCTTAGACAAATCCTTAATGGCCGGCGCCGGAGGCACTCTGTTGTATGTGGGCATGGGCAGTTCTGTTTCATAGGGCCTTCCATTGACCTTATTAAGCATCATCTCAACACATCTTTCAGCGCCGGTCTTGTCGGAAAACCGGTTAATCCTCTGTCCCCTCCGGATATAGTTGTCCGCCCTGGGGTCTAAGGACCTGGGGTCTGCAAGGACTTTCCTGATTAGGGCGGCCATATCGGCTATTGCGGACCTCATTCCGGCAGCGGAATTTCTGGTTTTTGTAATATAACCGAACGTACGGAACATTTCAGCGCCCGGATTCTCTGGATACATTCCAGAAAAGGCCGGTATGCCTTTCACACTGCAGATTCTAAGAACATTGCCGCAGGCCATCCCATAACGTCCCGCATTGAATGCCGGGCCTGCGATTACTATATCCGGCTTATATTTCTCTATTGCTTTTGCAATGCCTGCCGTGACCTCTTCCAGGTTCTCATTAAAATAATTGTCACCGCAGACAATGGTTGCCACGATTTCAGCCTCATCCCCCATTGCCGCCTTAAGCGCCAGACCCGGACCGATTATGGCATTCTCCCTTATGGAAAGAGGAGTATCAGCCTTTTCTTCTCCGCCTATCTGGGCGTAAAACTGATTTATATAATGAATAATCTTCATTCTTTCCCATCCTCCTTACAGAACCACAGAGTACATCCTGGTCATCCCCATCTGGTTCATTGAACACATGATGGCGACCATGTTTACATCAACACTGCCATCCCCGTTGTAGCCGTCCAGGGAACCGCCGGAAAGTACCCTGATCTGCCTTGCATCTCCTATGACCTTATCCATCTTCTCCAGATGGACAGGAATATAATCGGCATCTGTCCCGGTGTTGATGCAGGCATCGGCCTCCGGTGTACTGTCTGTAGTGCCCTCTTCCCCGCAGCATGCAGAAAGCATGCCCACGGTTTTGATTCCTGCCTTTTCCAGGCTGCGTATCATCATCATCAGGTCTGCATCCGGATTTCCTGCTCCCTCTTCAACTACCGCAACAACATCCCAGCCAAGAGACCTGGCCATTCTGACAGCAGCGTGGCTGTTGCGTTCCTTATCATGGAGTACCGTATGCGTAGGTGTAACAATACAGCCTCCAAATTCCAAATCCACCCCGTGGTGCTTATACAGTTCCTTCAGCAAAGGATTATTCTGGTGGTCCCATGTGGTATTCTTGTCACTGGCAATTACACAGCATCCATTGACAATTGCTCCGTCAAAGATTTCGTTGGGATTCATGAAAACAGGATTGGTCTTTCCCGCATTTACCCCGTATATATAGTTATCATGAATCAGACCCTGGGCCATGGCCATATAGATGACACCGGCCCTGGGCAGCTTTGCGGCAGGGTCCACAGGGGTGAGCTGATACGTCTCATATGCATCAACCTCAGCATCCTTTGCAGCTTCTGCCACATAATTGGCAGCATGGAGCCCCAGCAGCCTGCAGGCTGTCTCATGGGCATGGGGTTCTGTGCCATCCGGGCAATTTCCAACGACTACAATATTATTCAGCTTAGAGTAATAGCAATAGTCTGCACAGGTTCCCCTCATATCAATTACCCCCTCCTGTACACCGACTATGGTTCCGGTAGTAACAATGGCACAACCCTTAAACACCTTAAGCCGGCCTTCACCGCATCCTTCATAGGTCCCTGCAAAGCCCGGAAAGGATGAACCAGCTCCCTTGCCGTCAAGTTTTACCCTTGGCTCAATCACATCCTTAACCGGAATGATTCTTACGGATTCACCCGGCCTTGCCAAATCAATGTCAATGGAACTGAAGAAAGGGTCCGTAATTGCTTCAATCATTTCCTGCTTGCTGATAAACAGGATACCGCCCCTGACTTCTGTTTTTGCGCCGAACCGGATGTCCTTTATGTGGACGATTTCCATATCCAGGCGCAGTGATTTTTCAGTACCCATCTACTAACCTCCTCCTACAAAATATTAAGAAAACGCGTTTTTCCTAACTTCGATTATAGAGATTCAAGTTGATGTAAAGTCAAGGATTACCTGATAATTTTTACACAAAAAACAGAGGGCAGAAAATGCTCTCTGTTTTTAAGGCTCATATGCCCAATTATTCAGTTATTTCGGCAGTTCAATGGGGAACATCACATTGGTGATATAGTTCTCTGAACCGCATATATTGGCGCAGCTTATCATGTATTCCTCTATCGGATTACCGGAAATCTTCAGGCCGTATTCTGCGCAATAATCCAGAAGTTTTTCATACTGCTCCGAAATATTCTCGTAAGGACCCACATGAGATGTGTATACACACCACATTTCGGGAAACAAGGTGACACCCTCCACTTCCTTTTCCGGCCTTATCACTGGTAATATCCACTGGGATTTATAAAACGCTTTTTTTAGGTGTTCCATGCCAGGATCCTCAAATCTGGAAGTTGCCGGCCCGCAGATTCTCAGATGTTTATTCTCACATGTATCATAGAGAAGCTTGTGGGTGGTGGAAAATTTCTCCTGCTCATAAAAACACCTATAAACCGGTATGGTAACAGCATAGGTTGCCGGGTAATACTTAATTTTTATAGGAATATGGTTTTCATTGCAAATCTTTGCACTCTCAAAATACCCTAACCCCATATCCACATTTTTCATCAGTTCTTCCACATATGCCTTTTTAAAAAGCAGATGGTCCAGCTCATCATTCAGAAGCGCCATCCTATTAATCAAGGCATCCCTCTGAAATGTCAGGCCGGGCTTTTCACATAATTCCTTAATGTCAGCTACCGTAAGGCCCAGACGCCGCATCTCGGATATAAACATGGATTTCATGACCTGTTCTTCTGTGTAATAGCGATATCCCGTTTCATCATCCCTTATTTGAGGCTTCAACACGCCCTGGTCATCATAGAAACGAAGGGCTGTTGTCGGAACCCCTACAATATCGGCCAGCTTACCAATTGAATAAAGATTATTCCCCCGCTCATCCTTCATAGACCCCCACCCCTGCTCTGAAACTTTCCACTTGGTGTAATGTTTTTTACATTGTGTACCTTATTTTCCATCAATGATACGGAGCTTCTTACTTATACCTCTCCCGAAATACCGGATAGAGCATTGATTCAACTATTTGAGTTAAAAATTGATTTAATTATCTGCTCATACTCTGAATATCATAAACAAACTCTTTCCTGAAATAGAATGCATGATTCTTATTGGAAACATAACGGCCATAAGTCTCCGAATAAATGGGATGATATGGCTTTGAATCCTTGCTCCGCACCTGTATATGCTGCCCATTGGACGTATGTATGCACCCATCTGAACTTGTCTCTATGTGCCCCTTCAGCTGTCTGCAAATTGAATAATAGTCAGAGCGCCAAATATCCCGGAGCCGTGCATACCTGGAAGTACTAAGGTCTATATGAATACTAGGCAAAAACATCCAGTCTTTGGGACTGCCCTCTTTGCAGACAGGCACATAAAGAATATTGCTGATTTTCTCATACAGATGTGTTTCCTCGAATGGGCGTTCCTGAATTAACTCATCAATTGCACGGCTAATCTGTGTAATAAAAACCGTTTCCCGCGGATTTCCCCTAAAATCACATTTATTTGTTTTTAATTCTCCATCTTCAAAATCCAGATTTGTACTGGACAAATGCATTCCAAGTGCTAATTCCAAAAGCTGGCCTGTTTTACCCTTATTAGTGATTATCATATCCATATCATCCTGATTAAACAACTCTTTAAATCGAATACCTGCCAACTTATTAAACCGAACACATGCTTCTTCAAGTCTCATTCTCTTTTCTCCTTATGGTTATCCTGATATTCCTATTTGGGAAACATCCATCATATGAACCTCATGTTGCATCTGACTGCATATTGGCTCTAGCGCCTAACCTGTTCCCCCGCAAACACTTTCATAGCTGCCTCCTCCTCAAACTGCCTGGAATACAGTTCATAATAATACCCCTTCTGCCCCAGCAGTTCCATATGGCTGCCCCGCTCTATAATTTTCCCGTCCTTCACAACCAATATCAAATCAGCCTGACGGATTGTAGATAAACGGTGTGCAATCACAAAAGAAGTATGCCCCTTCAGCAGATGGTTTGTTGCATCCTGAATCAGCTTTTCCGTCTGCGTGTCAATTGATGAGGTGGCCTCATCCAGAACAAAAATAGCCGGGTTGGCCAGGACTGCCCGGGCAAATGATATCAGCTGTTTCTCTCCTGTGGACAGAAGGCCCCCGCTTTCACCTACATTGCTGTCATAACCTTTTTCCATTTTCGCCACAACCATATCTGCAGACACATTCCTGGCCGCCTCTTCAATCTCCTCATCCGATGCATCCAGACGTCCGTATCGAATATTCTCTCTCACGGTTCCCGAAAACAGATGCGGATTTTGCAGCACATAACCAATCTGGCTGTGAAGCCACAGCTGCGACCGTTCCCGGTAATCCACGCCGTCAATCAATATTCTTCCTTTTGTAGGTTCAAAGAACCTGCCCACCAGGTTTACAAGGGTGGACTTCCCGGCCCCGGTCTCCCCCACAATCGCAACATTCATGCCCGCAGGCACATGAAGGTTAAAATGTTCCAGTACATATTCCTTCCCATCCGGATACATAAAGGAAACATCCTCAAACACAATATCCCCCTGGATTTTTTCCCAGTTGCCCTTATTGGGAGAAAAGGCGTCCCCATACTTCATGAGCACATCCGTCCGGTCCACCACATTGGGCTTCTGCTCCAGCAAATCCATCACCCGCTCAATATTTGCCTGACAGGAAATCAAATCCGCCAGCAGTCTGGCCAGCTGCTGGATTGGTTCAAATATAACAACCGCATAGGAGATAAATACAGATAACGTCCCAAGCTTTATGATATTCTCCTGAACCATATAGCCGCCCTTTGCCAATACAACTGCCGAGGCCACGGAACTGAAAAACAGAATAGCCGGAATATAGACCGCATTCAGCTTTGCAGAATGAATGGCGGCCTGATGCATATCCGATGTCTTTTCAAAGAAGCGCTTCTCATTGTCCGTTTCAATAACCATACTCTTAGACGTCCTGACTCCGGTGATGCCTTCATTGTAAGCACTTGTAATCTGTGAATTAATCCGCCTTACCTTACGGTTCCATTTCAGGATTCGATTCTGGAAATACACAGTCAGCAGGGCAATGCACGGAACAATCATGGTAATGATAAATGCCAGCTGCGCATTCAGTATAAACATAATAACAAATACACTGACCACATAAATCAAGGCCCAGAACATATCCACCAGGCCCCATGCCGTCATTCCCGCAATCCTCAGAGTATCGCTCATCACCCGGGCATGGATATATCCCACCGGCGTTGTATTATAATAGGAAAATGACAGTGTCTGTAAATGCTGGAACTGGGCCCGCTTTAAATCCTTTCCCACATTCATCTCAATAGTAGTGGCCGCATGAACCGATACATACACGCAGATAGTCTGGCAAACAATAACCAAAATATAAACCAGCGCAAATACCCCAAGTCCGTCCAAACGGTCCGGTATTATGAATGTATCAATGGCATAGCTCTGGAACAGAGGCACAAGGATATCCACCCCTGCCAGAAGAATATTCAGTCCCAATGTGATTGCGAAAAACTTCTTATAAGGTTTGAAAAATGGAAACAGCTTCATCCATATCCTGAAGCTGAAGGGATTGTTATACTCCTGCTCTTCATAGGCTGCCATTAATTACTTCCTCCCGCGTCTGTCTCATTCTTCCTGTCCGGTTTATTATCCTTTTCCGCATTTTCATCAACTGTATTCCCATCAGCTGTACTCCCGCCTGTTGCATCCATTTCCATCTTCACTCTGTCATCCCGGCTCATCTGTATTTCATAAATCCTGCGGTAAATCCCGTTTCTCTGTATCAGTTCCCTATGGCTTCCCCGTTCTTCAATTTTCCCCTGATTCAGCACCAATATCTCATCCGCCCCCATGAGAGATGTCACTCTGTGGGATATCAGAATTACGGTTGCCTCCCTCATATGTTCCTTCAGCGCACAGCGGATGCAATAATCTGTCTGGGAATCCACGGCTGATAAGGAATCGTCAAATACCATAACCGGAGCTTTCTGAAGCAGCATTCTGGCAATGGCAATCCTCTGCTTCTGTCCCCCCGACAAAGTGACTCCCCGTTCCCCCACAAGTGTCTCATATCCGTCCGGAAAGCTCATAATGGCATCATCAATGCACGCAATCCGCGCCGCATACCGAATATCATCCATGGATGCGTCCGGTACGGAGGCCGCTATATTTTCCCGAATCGTCCTGGAATACAAAAATGGCTCCTGCAATACCATTCCAATATTTCTCCTGAGCTCCTCAATGGGAATATCCTGTATCGCTCTGCCGCCAACGCGAATGCTTCCCCTGTTATCCTCCAGCTCATACAGCCTTGAAAGCAGCTGGATTATAGTAGACTTTCCGCTGCCTGTTCCTCCTAATATTCCAAGTGTCCTGCCCTCCGGGGCCGTGAATGAAATATCCCGTAGCACATCCTTTCCTTCTTCATATCCAAAGGATACATGCTGAAAGGAAATATCAAACTTCCCTCGGGACACTTCGCTCTCTTTCCCGTTTTTTTCCTCCTCTTTTCCATACGCCTCTTCCTGGGACCGGATGATATAGTCCACACGTTCAAACGAAACACCTGCTTTACTCATATCCGAGAGAATACGCCCAAGACCGCGGATTGGCCATACCAGCGTTGAATTGTAGGCTGCGAATGCCACAAATTCACCAACGGAAATAAAACCATTTACTGCCTCCATGACTCCGAATATAATAACCGCAATCACCTGCAGCCCTGTAATCAGGTCACCAATCCCCCAATACAGTCCAGATAACGTTCCCAGCCGAATCCACAGCTTGGCAAACGCATTATTCTTTTTGTCGAACCGCTCCATCTCAAACTGTTCCCGGCCAAATGCCCGCACCACACGCACTCCCGTTGCATTTTCCTGCACCACCGTGGAAAGCTCCCCCTCCGCTTCATCCGCAGTGGTGAACCGTTTTGCAATCAACCGGTAAAACACAGTGGAATACACGACTACAACCGGTACAAACAAAAGAACGACGCAGGAAAGCTTCACATTCATGGAAAACATCATAACAAAAGACGTAATCACAAGAAACGCCGTGCGGAACACCTCCAGAAGCTGTGTAACCACAAATCCGCGAATCACCTCCACGTCCGAGGTACACCGCTGTATAATATCCCCTGTCTGGTTCCTGTCATGCCATTTCATGGGCAGCTTCTGAACATGAATAAATAACGCATCCCTTAAATTTTTAGCAAAATTCTCCCCTGCCCTGGCCGTATTGGTACGGCTGATATAGGTGAAAATCCCCGAAGCTATTGCAACCGCCACAATCATCAGCGCCAGTATCCAGAGGTGATTGGACAGATAGATACCTCCGCCCCCGCTGTTTCCCCGGTTCCCGCTGAGCACCTGGTCAATACTGAACCGGAAAATCTGCGGGGTCAGGGCATTTAATATGGTGGATAGCAACGATGCGGCTACGGCTGCCGCGAAATAGACTTTGGAACCTTGGAGGAACCTGGATATTAGATAGAGCTTTCTATGCTTTGTTTTTACATTATTTCCCATTTCTTTATTCCTTTTACTCATTTGGTATATTACTACTATTCTACCATACTAATTTACCTTTTTCATATTTATATGCACATATAATAGTCCAGAAATCAATCTGTTTTTTCAGTTTTCATTGTCATTGGCCGGGAACCGCTAAAATGTAAAACGGGAAATAATTCTTAAGTATGTAATCCGCTAATCAAACTATTGGGGAAATCTTTATTTCCAGCGTATCTACTTTCTGACCTTGACGATAAAATTCGAGATGGATAGAATTACAGTATTTACTAATTTCATAGTATACCCCCAGAATATAGCGACAAACGTGCTCCGGAAACGATTCACCACCATAACTCCATACACTATTATCACTCTGTGTTAGAGCAATAAGCCGCTTTTTATCTGATTCTTTATCCTCTTCTGAACGTGTCGCTTTTTTCATTTCTACTGCTATTAAGTTATCTTGCTCATAAAATACACCTCTGCTGTGTAGAATCAAATCACATGTAACGTTAGTAACGACTTCATTATTATCAATGATTGTTTTAACAAGGCCGCCTCGATTCCTATTATATTCTACATCAACATAATATTCATAGAATGGAGTGTTGCGCAAATAGTCATGTATACTTAACATTAATGCACCACAAATAGACCTCTCCGATGAACCCGAATCAAAAAGATCTGAATTATTACTAATCATATTATCATTTGCAGTCAAAAACAAATTTACTAAATCAGCATATACAATTCTTGAGTTATACCAGCTTGCCTTTACATAGTAATCTTCATATATTCTGTGTATTCCAGGGTCCTTTTCAAAGATCACCTTACAATCTTTGTATATTCGAGTATAATTTGTCACAGTATATCCCGCGTCAATCCAACTTTTACCTTGTGCGTGATTTTTATCATTCAACCACCATCGGTTGTGTTTATAGGCGCTAGGTGGTAATTTCTCTCCAATAATTTTTTCAATCTCATTAAATGACAAGCTTATCTTATCAAAATTTTGACTACTTAGCCAATGTGTCAATGGAGTGTATTTTCCCATAGTATTCCTCCAATAATATTTTTAGTAACCTATCTTCACAACGATAACGATATATTCTATAACAGGGAATACTTGCAGAATAGCAAGTACTACTATTTCACCATTACCCTTTCCATCTTTTTCAAGTAAATTCGGCCACAATACCTAAAGACTTGATAAACTGCGTACTCTTCGTGATATTCACCTGAATCGTTTTTTCACATAGACCCCCCCCCCCATAACGGAAGTCTATATTCTTCATTATGTATAAATAATAAGGCTAAATAATTCGTTTCTTCCCATTTGCCTAGGAACGTATATTTTGGGCACTCACTATCAACTACTAATACAATCTGAAAAGTCGTAAAATAGATGCCGTAGTTCTATCCATTCTGTATTTACAGTATATTTACACGAATAAATATAACATTCTGCGCCAGAGTTATTATTTAATATAAATCCTTCAGAAGTAACCTCATCAATCATTGTTTTTTGCAGCCGTTCAATTTCTATGGTGTTATTTGGTATATTGATATCTTGTACAACATAGCCGAACATTATGTTCCGCTTATTAAACGAAGAATATTTAGGCGGTGATATCACAAATCTTGCTATACCATTAATTATATATTCCTTATTTAGTTTTGCTTTACCATCAATACGCTTACATTCAATTATATAATAATCATTAATATCCATGAACCAATTCTGAGGCACTACTTTTATGTCTGTTCTTCCTTTATAAATATCCTCATCTGGCACGAAACTTTCAGGCGACTGCAAAATGAAACGCATAAAAGCTGAACCTTTATTTAAATAATTTTCGACTAATCGATTCGTTATTTTATCTTCGTTATTATTCAGCAAATTACCTGTTTCTATGCAATCGGATTTCATTTCATCACTACATCTTATTAAGTGCTCCATGATGCTTTCAAACAAACCATCTTCGAAATCAATGTTATATGACTCGTCTTTAAATCCTTGCATCATCTGTTCCCTCCACTTCTGGTAAGAATTCTATCTACTACTTCTATTAAATCAAGTTTTGCAATAGCAGGATGCCAGTTTTTGTACTGATTGGGCTTAATAATGCAGAATGAATCCTCTTTAAAATATAAAGTATCTTTTAGCTGATAAAATAAGTCATTTATTTTATATGAGGAAAGTAAAGTTAATATTTTCTTGTTATCATCAGCATTTTTCTTAACCTGAAAAACGCCTTCTGGACGCTCTTTTTGTATAACAACTTCAAAAGCACAGTAATGTCCAGCAACCTTTGGATATACCAATATCTTGATATATTTATTGCTCCTAGAAAAAATATCTGTAAGACAAGAATCAAAAATACGCCCATACTCTTGAAGCTCTGGCACTGTGACATCACGATAAACATCACTGTCATCTACTTCTGTTAACTGTGGTATCTGTATACGGAAAGCATAATCAACAAACTCATTATCCCATAATCCAAAGGACTTAAGTATTATTTTATTTAATTCTTCAATCTCTGATGTAGCATCTTCTTGAAATTTCATAAAACCATTATTACTTTTTAATACTTGTATATTTTCTACAGACTGAACAATTTCTTCATTATAAACAAAGGGATAAGTAAGGACTTCATCCATTTGTCTTTGCTCTCTCTCAATACCAAGCGATGAATTAAGCATCAAATTAAAATAACTATAAACCTTTGAATTAAAAATTCCAGTAAGATTAAGAAGAAATTGTTTTTGCTCATGCGTTCCTTTAAATGCATAAAATGCCTCTCGGAAAATAAAACTTTTTTCAGAATAAACCGATCTCATGGAATAATTGGTCATATCAATTCCACGCTTCACCAAACAGTAAGGCGCTTGATATAAGGCTTCATTTCGCAAACTTTCCACTTTAGCCTTCTTAAATCCACTTAGTCGGCTAAGATCAATTTCAAAATGATCAATAGCTCTGGAATCCAAAAAATCTCTACCTAATAAATGGGACGAATCCTTCTTATTTACCTTATCCCCTTTATCACTATATTTAATACCAGTTCCCTTTATAATTTTCGGTGACTGTTCATCAATGGCAGCACCTAAAGATAAATAACGTTTTTTCAAATTCATTATATTATCTATATCGCCTGTAAATCCATAAACCAGTGTTTTCCAAGCCCAGTCATTACTCTTGAGTAAACTCTGCTGGACATATTTTATATCTGTCTTTTCTACCACAATAATTTTGAATAGTTTGAAAAAGATATTTGGCTTCATTGAAATATATTCAAATCGATTTTGCAAAACATTCTCATTAGCAAATTTATAAGTTAAAATAATTGCTGGTGCATCAGCATTTTTAAATATACGAGTTCTAACAGAAGATAACTCAATCAATCGGATAATTTGTGTGTTAGATAATAAGAATCTTCTAAACAATTTAGAAGGGGTTTTTTGCATATATAACATTTTCGAATGCAAAACTAAACAACATTGGGTCTTGCTACTGCAGAAATCCTTTGATCTTAAAATAAAAGCTCTGCATGTATCTGTATTTTGTAAATACTGATGATAACCTCTGCTATCACAATATTTAACAAGCATAGCATTACCTTTTCCCCAAGGAGGATTACCAACAATAAAATCAAATGATATTTTTTTTAATGATTCTAACGCATCTTCATCAAAAAAATCATTGGAGAATAAATTATTCCCCTTAAGATCAGGGAGTTGAAACGAACATAATGTCTTTGGATTTTTATAATCCAATACGGTTAGGTACAGTGAAAAAATGGCGACATCAATAGCATCAGGATTAAGATCAACCCCATAAATATTATTTGACAGAATATCTTGCAGAAGATTATCGTCTTCTGTAAAGAGATTTCCATTGATTTGTTTTTCAACCATCCTACGATAACTTTCAACTAAGAATATGCCAGACCCACAGGATGGATCCAAAACTGTACAGCATCCATATTGTTTCACAAAAGGAGACAATGATGCATCCAAGATATAGTTAACTAAATAATGAGGGGTATAAAACGCATTATCCTTATTCCTCTGTTCCTTACCTAATAAAATCTCATAAATATTGCTAATCAACTCAACTGGTATAATATTAAAATCGTATAAGTCAAAAAATGACAGCTGACCAGTAACAGTATCAATATTACCTGATAGAAAATCCGCCAAAACCCTGAGTGCATTTTTTGTTAAGCTTGTGTCATTCTGCTCGTCTATAAGTTCAAACAAATTTCCATTAAATTTTCTTTTCAAATGCACAAACAATCTATATAAACTATCTCTATCCTTCAAAAGGCTTAATAACTTTTTACGTGACAATTCAATATCAGAAGAAAATCCAGGATAATCCAAATCTACTCCACGGTCTATGAGATACCGAATAAATATAAGCCTTAATACAATCTTCGTTGCAAAAGGTATGTTAAACTCATTTTTAAGCTTTATAGTAATATCAGATAAATTACGTAACAAACAATCATTAAGTGTTTCACCTGCAAATTTTCTAGAATGTTTCGACCACATGTCATGATTAGTAATTTCCCAATATGAAAATGGTGAATATTCATTAATACTATTAATTGATAGTTTATCAACCTCAATCAGCGAAGAACTTTTACGTTCAAATGTACACCCATTATAAATAGTAACAGTTCCAGAATCACATATAACAACAACCGGAATCTGAGCGTTCCAAATCTTTTGATATAAGTGTTTTTCACTGTTCTTATCTGACATCGCTTCAAAAAACAAAACAAAAGGTTGATTATCAATCATGTAAACAGCATATGGAGATAATTCACTAAGTATCTTATTCACATGGGCTGTATACACATTAATATCAATCCCATCGCGCATATATTTCAAATTTGATGAGTCTGAATATCCCATCAATTTTATAACCTTGTCAACATGTGACACTAGTCATCACCTCCTGCTATTTTGTTTGATATTCGCAAATGTAAAATCTAATCCGATTGTATGATAATCTTCAGAAAAATACAATACAAGTTACTACAATAAATTTTCAAACTAAAATACAACCCCAGAGTCTTGTTTTTGCTGTAAGTACTCTGATTTAATTTCGATATTTCAACCCTAACAACTTCGCATTTTTATCTTATAATGAGTTCATAAGCCATACTTACTGAATTTATTGCATGTGAAGGGGTCATCTGGAAATAGTTTGTGAGACTAAATTCCACATGTCTTTGTGCAAGACCAAATTCTGGTGCAGTGAAATCTGCCTATGCTTATCTATTTTATCTCAATAAACTCGGACTAATATTTACTTCACCTGATGTTATGGCTTCCAGCCCAAGAACTTTATGGATTCTTTTCACAGGCCCCTTCTGCCTGAAGCATTATGGGCCACAATAGAATTTTCGTACCTTCACATAATTCTCCCATTTCTTTTCTGGCTGTAAATTTCAGAACCCCCATCTGTAAGGATAGCAGAGAATAACCTCCTTTGACTTTAAAGTCCAGGATTCCGTCTTCCACCAAAAAGCGCAGAAACAAATGTTCGATATTTTTCATTATATGATAATAATTAAATCTCGTCAAATAGTCTTTGAAAAAACACAATATTATTTTCTATGCAACGTATCCGGCTTTTGTGTACATCACTAAAAATGGTCAATATACCTCTTTCGATTCTTTTAAATACTGTTCAAGGGTTATTCACCTGGAAATGCAGCTTGCTTACGATTATCGCTCATCACACCTGATTATTCCGGGGCTAAAAACAAACAACTGAATCAAAGCACATGTTCAGATGTTTGAATTCTTTGGCGGTGTTACGCCAATGCTTGTCTCAGACAACTGCACCACTGCGGTGAATCATGCGAAAAGTAATTGGTATACCGCTGCTTTGAATACTACCTATCATGAAATAGCAGAACACTCTAATCTTGCCATCATTCCGGCCAGAGTCCGGAAACCCAAGGATAAACCGAATGTAGAAGGATCTGTAGGTAAGAGCTCTACCTGGATAACTGCAGCCCTTCGCAATGAAGATTTTTTCGCTTGCAGAATTAAACGCTGTTATCCGCGAAAAACTGGATGTCTATAATGCTCGTAGTTCCAGAAAAAGGAATATAGCAGGCTCAGTTTATTTCTTGGGAAAGAAATGCCATTACTGGCTCCGTTGCCTGCCACACCCTTTGAACTGGCTGAGCGGAAGCAAGCCACCGTCCAGTTCAACTATCACATCGCAATAGATAAGATGTACTACTCTGTGCCTTATCAGTATATCAAAAATAAGGTCGGTGTGCGCATAACAGACACAACGGTTTAGATATTTTATGATCACAATCGAATTGCTTCTCACCGGCGGCTTCATAGGCGAAGTGGTCAGAATTTACCGTAACGGAACATATGCCACTGGAACACCAGAAATATCTGGAATGGAATGGTGACCGTTTCCGCAGATGGGCAGATTCAATTGGAATTAACACAAGTAAGGGTGTCGATGCAATACTTACCTCCGGTAGGGTCGAGCAGCAGTCCTACAGAAGCTGTATGGGATTGTTGAAGCTGGCAGAAAAACATTTACCAGCAAAGTTGGAACAGGCTTGCGCCAGAGCACTTTCCTATTCCGGTAAACCCAGCTATAAAAGTATCAAGAATCTTTTGGCTCCAATGAAAGATAACCCGGACCTTATGTCTGACGAGACAGACGCATATAAAACAACAGCGAAACCGCACGGCATCACAAGAGGAACTGGATACTATGGAGATTAATGATCATGACAAATCAAAGTCCAATTAATAAACTTATTGAAATGCAGATGACCTCGATGGCTGATGCATATCGTATCCAGATGGATGATGCCTCAATGAAAGAAGTATCTTTTGAAGATCGATTCGGTATGCTTGTTGATGTCGAGTATAGCAACCGCAAAAACAATCGGCTGAAAAGACTGAGCCGCCAGGCTGGGTTTGAACAGCCTGATGTCAGCATTGCGGCAATTGACTTTGATTCTGGTCGAAAGCTGACCAAAACTTTGATCAGCCGTCTGGCAACCTGTGAATATATCGTAGAATACCGAAACATCTTCATTACTGGTGCGACCGGCAGTGGAAAGACCTACATGGCCTGTGCCTTTGGCATGGAAGCATGCAAGCACTACTATACAGTACGTTATGTACGGCTTCCTGAACTGTTGCAGAAACTGACGGAAGCTGAAGCCAGGAATCTTTTCGAACTGATACACATAAGACGAAAAAAATCCTCAACGTTCTTCTGTTCCCATTTTCGCGAAAGTGAATGGTATCAGCAAAGATGCAGTGGCGAAAGCACCCTTGCAGATGCTATCATGGATCGAATATCCTATGATTCGTACAAAATCGAGATAGAAAGTTTTGGTCCATCTAAAGATCTTTCCATGAGAGAAGTATACGGAATAGATCCAGCACTGGCTAAGTAACTAAAGTACCAAACAACTTGGGGTGGCTCCGTTAGTCCGGACAGGTGGCTCTTGCCACACTGGACTAGCGGCTCCGCCGTACCGCAATATTCAACACCACACCTATGGCATAATGCTGACGAAATATGGTAATGAGGGGAATTTCGCTTAGCTAATTTATTAACTCGTGAATAATATCACCTTTTCAACTCTTATCCGTTTTATGTTCCAATATTTTTATCGAATCCAAATAATCCTTCTCCACATCACTGAGGGTTCTGGTTTTATATTTTCTGTATTCACTCGTTGCTTTATCAACTGCTTGTTTATGAGTAACACTTCCGTTTCCTTGAAGTAACTGTTCGCCACTCATTGTAAGTATACGATCCAAATGCGCTGCCCAATCGCTCATAGTCATTACCTGTTCCCGCTCTGCCTGGCGTTCCGCAAAATCAAGATACCCTGAAACAAGTTGTCCCATCGCCCGAAGTTCTTTTTCATTCAGATAGTTTTTGGCAATGACAGCCTCCTTTAATGTTGGCTGGTTTCCTGCAAATGTCATAAGTCCCATAAACTCTTTTTCAGCATCCGCTCTGGTATAAATAACTTCTGCTGCAGTTTGTCCATGAATCGCATAGTGAATCTTATTCTGAACCTTTTTAAAGAACTGAATGGATATTTCAGCTTTCGGATCATAATCAATACTTGTAGCATAAATTTCTAAGACTTGCCTGTAAAATACCTTCTCAGAAGCACGTATATCTCTAATACGTTCGAGTAATTCTTTAAAGTAGCCTCCACCACCCAAATTCTTCAGCCGCTCATCGTCCAGCGCAAAACCTTTTCTCATATATTCCTTTAAAATGCCTGTTGCCCATATTCTAAATTGTGTGCCGCGCTTTGACTTCACACGATAACCGACCGAAATAATCACGTCAAGATTATAATAATCTACATCATAAACTTTTCCGTCAGCAGCAGTATAGGCAAATTTTGCCCATACTGATTCTTTAGATAATTCTCCTTCTTTAAAAACATTCCTCACATGCTTGCCTATTACGCTTCTATCTCTTTGAAACAACTCCGCCATCTGATCAATTGACAGCCATACCGTATCTCCATCAAAAGTTGTATCTATCTTTGCCAAACCATCTTCTGTTGTGTAGATAATAATATTTGATTTCCTATTAATATCACCTTGACTATTCACTCAGTTCACCACCTCGCCTTTGCTATGCCTTTCCAAGTTATATTTCTTCTTCAATTCTCCTCGATGATATTTTTTTCCTTCTTTTTTTCTTTTTGGTCAGTTTCGTTGGCTCTGCAGTTTCCAAAAGAAATAATTCGTTAGGCTCTATTTGACGTATATTCTTAAGCCAAGGTCTTTTCTCTTCCTCATCAAATGTACTGTCAATTAACCTAATTATTTGACGTTTTTCCCACAAATTTGACCTTGAAAAACTTTTACGTATTTCAAGCATATCTTCTCGGTTAGCCAGACCATATAATGCATCTAGTAACACTCTTCCTACATATGCGCCTGAATCCCTACGTAAGTTTCTATATTGCTCGATTAAAAACTTTTTGTTTGAAAAGCAATCACTCCCAAAAAGTCTAATATACGAAACCATTAAATATTCGGGAATAAACCTACTTTCTTTTATTTGCTTTGTAAAATATATATTTATTTTTTCAACATCCTCAAGTGTAAAAAACTCTTGATGTTTGATTAATGTATCTATATAGTAAGGTGTTAACTGTAAATATTTATCGATTATAGCTAATATTTCTACTAACATACTATATTTTCGTTGTACAATACAAGCTTTTATAATCTCAATAAATTCTGAAGACTCGACTAAACAATTTATCTTTGCGCTTTCCAAAAGGCCCTCTATATTTAACACTTCTAATCTTTCTTTCTCACTATTTGAAGGTTTTCTAAAATTTGTTGGTACCGTTCCACCATATCCTGCCTTTATTATAAATGGATTTTTTTCGTCCTTCTCTTTTTTTGTTTTGGTATGAACTTCCGTGGCATGCATATACCTATCATTAGGTTCTATTTTTGTCTTGCTCATATTAATTGACAGGCCTTCCTGTCCCAAGCGATCAATCAGAACTGTAAGCCAATAGTGTGCCACACTTGCATTGGGCGCAAAAAATCTATAGTCATCCACATATCTAATAAAGTCTACCCCCATTGAAAGAAGATAGTTGTCAACCCCAATTAAATTAGCCTCTGACAATATTCTACTAGCGTTAGATCCTACAGGTAAACCATAAGAATCACGATTTGACCAAAATAGTAACAATTCATTAATCAAATTTACAATATTACGATTACAATTAATTGATAGTAATGTATTCTGTAGTCGATGTAAATTTAATCGTTCATAGTAATTTGCTATATCACATGAAACTATTAGATTAGCTTTCTTTTGCTTTGCTTTTTCACTTACTCGATTCCTAAAAGCAGTGATGGTGTAATTTTTATTCCACAAATATCCATTGTTAGGATGAAATCTATATGAATACACTCTTTTTTGTGATATAGGAACCCGTGCCTTTTCTATTGTTTCTGCAAGTGTAAGAACAAGCGCTAAATACTTAATAGTATCATGTGGTTGTATTAATGCACATTTTCGAAAACCAAAAGCAATATTTTTAGGCATAAGCATGTAATCTATAGCATTGATTCCCAGTCCTGAAACCGAGCCCGAACGAATGGATCTAATCGTTTCATCATAGATTCGTTTTTTAAACAATTCACTTTTTGATAAAAGATCCACCTCAAATGGACGAGCAAATATATCAGTAAGCCCCTCTTTCATAACATTCCTTATAGCCAATTCAACTGATTTCTCTAAATTCATTATTTTACCACCACATATTTACGTATTTTTTATTAGTTTATATATCTTTCAACTCATTTATTTCGATCAAAAATACTTGATTTTTCCAATTCTTTTCCTCCATACCCAAAAGAACAGTAATCATAATAATCGTTTGCAGTACATCACCAATAATCATTAACACGAATGATTTAAACCATGTGTTGTGGTTCATATTTTTATTACTCTATTTACTTATATTGGTATTTCTGCTCTCGTTTACGGAAAGCATCTTCTCCCCCTTCCATAATTTCACAAATTCCTTCTCTAATAATTTTTTCTTCAATGCAGCCAGTTTTTTTATCCTTTCTAAAAGTGACTTTTCCCTGATTATTACGTTCTAAAACAACAATGCCCTCCGCATCGCCCAACACAGGAATATTAGGATTATGTGTAACAATAATGATTTGTCGCTTACTCTTCATTTTTCTTATAGATTTTACAACAAGCGAATAAATCAAACTATTGTCTAAATCGTCTTCCGGCTGATCAATAATTAATGGATTCTCACCGCTATTCAAAATAAATGCCAAAATAGCTGCACTCTTTTGGCCTGGTGAACCTTCGTTAGCTGCATTTAAAGATTCAGCATATCTAGCCACATCTTTATTGGAATGATCAATAGCCTCCTGCAACCTTTCATACCCTTTTTCTTTCCTTTTGGATCAGACGTGCCTTTCACTTCAAATATAATCGCTTCATCTCTTGGCGATGGTGTTGTCCCTAATTTAAACCCTAACACATCACTGCCTTGTGGTGATGTGTTCCGATTAAATTTACTACGGTATCGGATTCTGGGTACATAATAACTCTGAATATATTCGATATAATCTGCCACAAGAATCTCACAAAAATCTCCTACACGAGTTGCGGGTCCCGGCTTTGCTTGTCCCGGGAAAACATAATCTCTTAAGAATTCTTCCCTGCTTATCCCCGTTCCTTCTCTTTCCATATCCAGAGCATCTAGGTAACGATACTGTTCCCGAAAATGAGCTGCCCACTCATCAAGCACTGCATCATTCTCCGATACCTCAAGGCAACGAACCTGTATTTCCTTTCCGTCTTTTGTCAGCAAACTTTGCTCTTCTCGATACCCATTAATGTACTCCATCTATAATCACCCTTCTCTTGAACATCATCTCAATTACCGAAATTAGATAAATTTCTTCTCAAATTATTATAAATACTACTTATTCATAAAATCATGTCTTAAACATAATACCTATATTTCATGCCTTGTAAATATCTAAAGCAGATCTCCCTTGTTTACCTTTTCCCTAATTAAATCCACCATCGTTTAGTACTCATACAGTCAGAAACTATAATAACAGTGCTGATACTATGGTTTCTAGCTAAATGGCACACTAGGTTAGCACAATATTTCAGGGACATCTATTCGGCAAACACAATATTGGTAAAAACGCTAAAATTAATCAACCTATATCAGCCAAATCTCCTATATAAAATAGTATCATACTCCCCTCGCTATTACCATCTAAAAGATTTCTGCATTTCCGTTTATTTATCCCTATGCAAAATAACATTCTCAACTATCTATTATAATTCACACATCTGATATCTCTCTTTTTCAGCATAGCAAATTATCAACTGCTTATCATAAACATCTATTCTCTTCACTCTAACCTTTACGACATTTTCATCATATTCCCCATTACACACAACTTTTCCCAGCATATCTCTTACATATTGATCGTTCAAGGTAGGTGAATTTTTACACTCCGTCTTTCCTTTTTCCATCCTTGTCCCGCATCTCCATACAATCTTCCCACGCTCCGTTCTACGCCTGAATCCTCCCCCACAATCCCCACATACCAATAAATTACTAAGCAAATATTTGCTGCTATATCGGTTACCACTGCTAATCTGATTGCCGTCAGCTGTTCTGAGCAGTCTGGCTCTATTAAGCATTTCTGCCTGCACTTTATCAAATATTTCCGAAGAAATAATGGCCGGATGACTTCCTTTTACATAATATCTGGTACGCTGTCCTACATTTTTCTTTCGTATACCATTTAGATAATCCTCTGTAAATGTTTTCTGAAGCATCATGTCTCCCTTATATTTCTCATTCTTTAGCATTTGTTGTATTACATTTGCACTCCATACCTCTTTACCTGTAACCGTTTTTATACCATTATCTTCCAAATACTTTTTAATCTGTGAAAATGTGTATCCCCTCAAATATAACTCAAAAATTAATCGTACTACTTTAGCCTGTTCAGGAACAATTACCAATTCCCCTTCCACACACCGATACCCCATAAAATGTTTATAGCTGCTAAATAATCCTTCTTCAGATTTTCTTTTAATACCCCACTGAATATTCTCACTCAAGTTTCTGCTTTCTTCTTGTCCCATTGCTCCTGATAAGGTTATTGCCGCTTCTGCATCCGGATCAAACGAATTCACATTTTCAATTTCAAAATACATTTGAATCCCCCTTTCTTTCAAATATCTCATAATCTGCAATAGCTCTACCGTATTCCTGGATACTCGTTTTGCTGATTTAGTGATTATGTAATCGAATTTCCCCTCTGTTGCACTTTCTAACATATGTTTCAATCCGTTACGGCCCTTTTTCCTTAATCCACTTCTTCCACAATCCCAGAACACCTCTGAAAATACCCAACCTGGATGATCTGATATCTGTTCTGTATAAGCCATAATTTGATGAGCCAAACTGGCTAACTGCGTCTCTTTCTTAGTGCTGACGCGGCAATATGCCGCCACACGCAGCGGTTCCGTATTCTCTTTTTTCACAGGTATATAATATATCTTTTTCACAACACCCCACCTCGTCTCATCCATAAGGAAAAGGCGCGAAAGCCAAAAGCCTTCACGCCTCACCACACGACAACTATCCAATCTCACCTAATCATCATTTAACACTCTTTTGCAACAGGACAATACTTTCCGTATGTGTCGAGTGGGTGATAATGATGTCGAAAAGGTATAACTTCCCTTTGGAGGAAACCATATTTCAACATTCCGTTACTTACTTGTTCCATCCAATTTATCCAATTCCTCTATACTCTCCAAAAAATGACATTCCACAGGGGACAATACATATTCCTGATTTTTTTTATATTTCTCATACTCAGAATGTGCCTTCTCCAATGCCTGCTGATGTGTTACTTTTCCCTTTGTATTTAAGATATCCCGTCTGGTCATCTTTAGATAATCATCTATCGTCTCCAACCAATCTTTCATATACATAGGTTCCTGATTCAAAGCATGTACCTCGGCAATATCCAAATAAGCCGCAACAATTTTATTGAGCGCATCCAGCTCTTTTTCATCCAGATAATTTTTCGCCACTTCTACATCAGACCGTTTTATGCTGTTTCCGCTCCATGAAGTCAATCCCATATTATCCTTATCTGCATCTGCTCTCTGGTAAATCACCTCGGCCGCTGTATGCTTATGCGCGGCCCAATGCATCTTATTCTGAACCTGTTTAAAAAACAAAACAGAGCTTTCCGCCTTGGGATTATAGTCAATACTGGTTGCGTAAATTTCCAAAACCTTTCTCCAAAATACTTTTTCTGAAGAACGAATATCGCGGATACGTGCCAACAATTCATCAAAATAATTTCCACCGCCAAGGTTCTTCAGGCGGTCATCATCAAGAGCAAAGCCCTTTTTCATATATTCTTTTAAAACATTTGTAGCCCAAATTCTGAATTGAGTGCCACGCAAAGATTTAACTCGATAACCAACGGAAATAATAACATCGAGATTATAAAAATCCACATGATATCTTTTTCCGTCGGCTCCAGTTGTTGCAAAATTTGCAACAACTGAATCCCGGCTTAGTTCACCTTCTGAAAAAATATTTTTAATGTGCCGGGATATCGTAGACTTATTCCTTTGGAATAACTCTGCTATTTGATCTAATGATAACCATACAGTCTCATTATCAAAAGTAACTTCAACCTTTGTGACTCCATCTTCCGTCGTATACATTAAAATATTTGATTTTTCCAAGTCTCCTCTTACCTCCTAAAGTCCTCTATATTAAAAAAAATGATATTCATAAGGTGCTTCCATTTGACTGTTTCCACACGCTGCAACAGGACAATGGATTCACAAGCAGTGCAACTTTACTATTATACTCACTATCAAAAATTCTCTTTTATCTCGCCTAGGCAAGAGTTTGACTATCTATTTTACCTACAGTTTCTAACACTACTCGCATTTCCTATTTTTTCTTGCAAGTGCTGCCACTTCCTTACGTTCTTTATCATTTAATTGAAAAATCAAATTATATCTTTTAAATTACTATTAACATATTGAGTTACTTTCATTCCGATACTTGTTAAAGAATCATAGTCTATTAACTCTATCTGAATCAACGTATTTGTTCCTTTCTCCGACAATATATATCCATGTTAGCGTCTCTCTACTTTAATCTTCAATAAACTTCTAACCTTTTGCTAAAATGTTCATCCCCTTTCAGTAATACCAAACAAATATCGATCCAACCAAACAAAAACACATTCTCATATCTATCTGAAATCGCGAAACTCTTTGATTTACTGCGGTTTTCTTGACAGCAAGCAAGCCGTCTCGACATGCACCGTCCCACCAAACATATCCACCGGCCAAGCCTCCACCGCCCGATACCCCAGCTTCTTCATATACCTCACATCCCTGGCCAGTGTTTCCGGATTACACGACACATACACAACCTTCCCAGCTCCAAGCCTTCCGACTGCATCCATGAATTCCTCCGTACTTCCGCTTCTGGGAGGGTCCATAATAACTACATCGGCCTTTTCACCCTGTTCAGCCATATTTACCAGGAAACGGCCGGCATCATTGCAATAAAAACGAATATTTTCGATTCCGTTCATCTTTGCATTACTAACCGCATCCCTAACTGCATCCTGATTCAGCTCCACTCCAATAACTTTCCCTGCTGTCTTGCTTGCAATGATGCCAATGGTCCCAATACCGCAGTATGCATCCACCACCAGTTCCTGTCCGGTCAGGCCGGCCAGAGACAGCGCCTTTTCATAGAGAACCTCAGTCTGCACCGAGTTCACCTGATAGAACGACTTTGACGATATACGGAACCTGCATCCGCACAGCTCATCCACAATATAACCCTTTCCATACAGTATATGCTCCTTATCTCCCAGAACCATACTGGTCCCTCTGCCATTGATATTCTGGACAATGGTGGTAATCTCCGGATGTTTCTCCCGCAAAGCTTTAACGAAGTTATTCTTAGACGGAAACACAGGAGAAGCAGTAACCAAAACCACCATGATTTCCCCTGTGGAAAATCCCCGGCGGATTAGGACATGCCTCAGAAGTCCAAAACCAGTATCTTCGTCATACGTCCTAATTTTAAATGATTTAAGCATTCCGCGTATGGTACCGATAATCTCGTCCGCCTTCTGGTCCTCTAAAAGACATTTTTCCACGGGAACTACATGATGGGTATTTTCTTCATATATGCCAGATATGATATTACCTCTTTTGTCCCTGTCAAATACAGCATGCACTTTATTACGATAATGGAAAGGATTTTTCATGCCTATGATAGGCTTTACAGGACAGAGCCCTTTTAGCAGCTCTTCCACTTGTTTCTGCTTAAACTTAAGCTGTTCTGCATACTCCATATCCAACAATTGGCAGCCCCCGCACTGATTCATCACAGGGCAGATACTCTTACCCTTTTTAGCACTACGCCCTGCATATGAGCCGCCCTTTTTATAATCCCCTCTCCCAGCTTCCCCAGCAAATGCCCTGCTGTTCCGCTTTATTTGTAACGGCAAACCATCACCGCTTTTATGTTCACTTAATAAACCGCCTTCCTTGCCTTTCTCCCGGCTATTCCGCTTTGCAAAAACATCCTCATCCTTCACAAACTGACCTTTAATCCGCTCACCAGCCCTATTGTCCTTCTGAGCTCCTGTTCTATTCACCTTCCGTACGCCTGCTCCATTATCCTTCCGCGCTCCTGCGCTATTGTCCTTCCATGCTCCTGCGCTATTGTCCTTCCGCACTCCTGCCCCATTATCCTTCCGCACTCCTACACTATTATCCTTCTTCACTCCAGCCCTATTGTCCTTCCGCACTCCTGCCCCATTATCCTTCCGCACTCCACCCCCATTATCCTTCCGCACTCCACCCCCATCTCTCTTCCGTTCCCAAGCATTATCTCCAAACCGTTCTCCACTCCATTCCCCCTCTTTTCCTCTGTTTCTATTCCTATCCCTCTCCCCATCCTGTATTTTACCTGTTATCTTCCCGCTTTTGCCAATACCAGTCTTACTCTCACCGGTCCTCACCTTATGTCTGCTGTCCATTCCTTTAACTTTAGTCCCGCTTCCTCCGTTCCTGATACCTGTACCCGCGCTTTTATCTTTCTTTTTATTCACTCTTCCATCCATCGCTCTATCCATTTTTCCGTCTCCTAATATTCACATTAAATTCCTATACCTGCAACAATCCCCAGTCCAACTCCATCTGACACTTCCCTGTTTGAATTCGTTCTGATTGCTATTCATGTTTAGACACAGTTCACCTGCCATCCGAATTTCCTTCCTATTCCCCTGACTTCCTCTCACTGCCACTCTACCCGCCTGTCAAATCCCATTTTCAGCTTTTAACATCTCCAGGTTTCCAAACATCCCACTTCTATGGCTCCCAATCTCCCCGTCAAATGTTCTCAAACATCCTCTCACTTAAAATCCCTATGGCCATTCTACCATATATTTTCCCTGATGTATAACCATATCAATTGGCCAAAGCACGCATCTCACTATCCTCCTCCTGTGTTCTTCCCCTTCCCTTATGTGCTTCTGATTCCTTCACAACATATCTGCCGTCCCCATAGCAGCCTCACCATCCCCCAAAAAAGGCCGGACACCTCCTGCAGCACTGCTCTGCATTCTGCAATGCCGCCGGACTGCCCAGCCACCTTTAACCTGCTAATCCCACGTCGCGTCACCAACGTTTAACCCAACCCCCAACACCCGCTATCTGCACCGGAGCAAGACTGAAAACCAGCTCCAGCCCCTTCCCTTCCACTATTTCTCAATCCGTACACCCCTGCTGCCAGCTTCACCCTCATCCCCAAACCTGCCCAAACCATAACTACACCCTGCACACCCTGCCTC
>OJIY01000094.1_pt1 | contig 89640 bp, 82 predicted proteins | sample 1596061 | NCBI WGS metagenome assembly OJIY01 (sample SAMEA4350111, study PRJEB24818) | metagenome | biome: human; feature: gut; material: faeces | place: Denmark | collected 2013-09 | reverse complement strand
CAAAGAAGTGCTCCCTCCCTTGGGGAGGGTAGGGGTGGGTTTATGAAAGGCTCCTTATATACGTGAACAAATACACTACTCCCACTGCCATTACAGCCACTGCGCCGGCTTGCCCCACGGCATCGCTGGCCAATCCCATGAATAATGGGAAGACAGTTCCACCGAAAAGACCCATGATCATGAGTCCACTTACCTCGTTTTTCTTTGTGGGAACGCATTCCAAAGCCTGTGCAAAGACCATGGAGAAGACATTGGAATTGCCGTAGCCTACAAGGGCTATAGCCGTGTAGAGCATCCATTTCGTTGTGCCGAAATAAAGTCCTAACATGCTCAAAGCCATCATCACGACACTGATAATGAAGAAAGTTCGTGTCTTCATGAAACGCAGAATGATGCTTCCGGTGAGGCATCCTAAGGTACGAAAGAGGAAGTAGAAGCTCGTTGCGGGGGCTGCGGCACTGAGTGTAAGACCGAGTTTCTCCTGCAATATCTTTGGTGCTGTGGCATTAACGCCTACGTCGATACCCACATGACACATGATACCGATGAAGCTTAACAGTACAATCGGTGTGCCCAGAAGCTTGAAACAGGCAATATATTCATCGGCAATATTGCGCGAAGGAAGTTCATTTTCAACGATAACAGCTTCCTCTTCAATCGGTGTTCCTGACAGAAGTAAGGTGGCAATAACGCCAATGACCATGTAGATAGGGAAGAGAATGCGCCATCCCAAGCCAAAACTTGGCAGGGCTGCAGTGGCACCCCATGTGGCAAGATAAGGCGCAAGGAATGATGCTATGGCCTTGATAAACTGGCCGAATGTAAGTGTACTGGCCAGATTTCCACCCTTGATGACGGTTGAAACCAATGGATTGAGCGAAGTTTGCATGAGTGCATTGCCGATGCCGAGCAGTGAGAAAGCAATCAACATCAGTATGAAACTCTCGCCAAAGAGAGGCAACAGCAGTGAAATAAAGGTGATGATGAGTGACAGCAGCACGGTTTTCTTGCGGCCAATCTTGTTCATCAGCATGCCCGTAGGCACTGAAAAGATGAGAAACCAGAAGAAAACAAGAGAGGGAAATATGTTTGCCTGTGCGTCATTTAGCCCCAGGTCGGCCTTTACAAAGTTGGATGCTGTGCCTACAAGATCAACGAATCCCATGGCAAAGAAACATAGCATCACGGGAATAATGGCAAGTTTGTTGGTTTTATCCATAATGTTAAAAGGTTTAATGATTAATGATTGCTTGTTGCAAATATACCGTTTATATAGGAATTTACATAAGAAAAATCGTTCAAAATGTGTTAAATAGTTGACGATGTAACTATATTACACGATGTTGAACGATTTTTCTCAGGATTTATTTTAATGTGTAAATAACTGTCCGAGCAGTCCCTTTGATAGTCAGTTTGTCGTAGGGATTGGTAGGGAATACAAGGTTGGTCATGGCCATTTTGCCTGTAGCGTCGAATGCTTCAATGCTGCATTTGTCGATGAAGACACGCAACTGGCTGATTGTTCCGTGGGTAGGAGCAACGGTTGTGGCCTTGAACATGTCGCTGAAAGCAGTGTTTCCACTTTGTGCTCTGTCCATACTGAAAGTGCGTTCCTTGGGATTGTAGGTCATCACCACCTGTTCGTGCTTGTCATTGCTGAGCGTGATTACCGTAGGTTTCGACTGCGATTTAATATTGATGACAAGCTCACAGGCCTCTGTAGGCTTGCCGGTCTTTGCACCGCGCAAGGCAAGAAGCTCCTTGGAAGGCACTACGCTGACATAGGTTTCGCCTCCATCGGAGAAGAGACCAAGGTCGCGTGGCACGGAGTTGGCACTGCGAAACTGCATCGTGGGCACTTGGTTGGCATACTGCCAGTTGCTCATCCAAGCTATCGCCACATGCCGGTTGTCGGGTGCATTGTCGAAAGTGACGGTGGCATAATGGTCTTTTCCATAGTCCATCCATTTCGTTGTTTCGGGCTTACTCTCGCAAGTGAACTTATGACCGTCAAAAGATCCCACGAAATACTGCGTTGCACTGCCGCCGAAAGGCCCGCCGGGATTGATGTTACAGATAAGCAGCCACTTCTCTTTCCCTGTTCCGTTGACAGGAAGTTTCATGAGATCAGGGCATTCCCATACACCGTCGTGATTGCCGTATCCATGTCCGAATGAACTTTCAAGTGTCCAGTGTTTCAGGTCTTTTGAACTGTAGATGTTCATTTCCTGACCTGCTGCAAGGATAAGATTCCATGCCTTGATATCTTCATTCCAGAACATGTGAGGGTCGCGAAAGTCGGGAATATCCGCCGTGAGTACAGGGTTGTTGGCATGCTTCGTGAATGTCTTTCCGTTGTCAGTGCTGTAAGCTATACTCTGCGTCTGACTTGCTCCGGCTGATGTGTACATGGCAACAATGGCGCCATTTCCAAAGCCGGCAGTGTTGTTTTTGTCGACAACTGCCGAGCCACTGAAGATAGTTCCCAATGCATCGGGATGGATAGCATCGCCTTCAAACGTCCAATGTACGAGGTCTTTCGATGTGGAGTGACCCCATGTCATGTTCTCCCATTGCGAACCATAGGGGTTGTGCTGGAAGTAGAGATGCCACACCCCATCCTTATAGAACATGCCATTGGGATCGTTCATCCAGCCCCATAAGGGGGTATGATGATAGATGGGGCGATACTTTTCGCGGTTGGTCGTGTCGAAACTGTCACTGGTCTTGAGTTCTTTCCAAACCACAAAGTCTTTGATAGAACCAGTGGAACGGCGGTTATTTGAGAATGTGATATCGATAAGAATCTCGCTGTCTTGGTTTTCATCCAGTTTAAGCGGAACGCTATAATCAGTCTTGTCTATCGCCAATCTGCAGTTGAGTTCTTTCACCACTTGGTTATTTTTGATGATGCGCAAGTGGGCATTTTCCTCCTTTTCCTCTATGGGTAAGAGCAGGAATTTGTGCTTCTGCTGGAGACGGTAAAAGGCATGGTTGTCGCTAAGCACATGCAAAGCTCCAGGTGTTTGCGCTTGGACAGTGAATGATGAAGCAACACAAACAACTGTCATCATTATTTTATGGATAGTTCTCATCATAGTTCCTTATTTACTTCAATCATTAGTTATAACCCTTATTCTGCGTGTACAGTCCAGGAATATAATAGAGTTGGTTGTAGGGAACGGGGAAGAATTCATTCTTTTCAGGTGTGAAGTGTGCATCTTTATAATATTGTGCAAACTTCATTCCCTCGTAATCATCTTTCACTTCTGTCTCGAAATAATGGTTCAAGGTCTTTGAAGCAATACCCCAACGGCGTAGATCAAAGAAGCGTTCATGCTCCATTCCCATCTCTAACCGACGTTCCCAACGTAGACACTTGCGGGCTGTTTCCTTGTCAGCGAAGTATGAACTTGGATAGAGAGCTATTTCACATTGGTCGGCAGCATAGGCAATATGCTTGTTGATTGAATTAGCAGCACGCTGTCGAATGGCATTGATAATCGTGCGAGCCTCTGTCAAACGCCCAAGCTCAATGAGTGCTTCTGCACGCATAAGCATTACATCTGAGTAGCGGAATACATATTCATTCATGGCGAAAGCCTGCCAAGGATTATTGTAGGTTTCACCTTTGCTGCGCTGTGGAACCTCTTTCAAAGATGTGTAATAGCCATAGTCATTTGGGTTACGGGAGTTCCTTTTCGTGAGTGTATACTGCTTTTCATACTTGTAAGGGAACGTAGGCATACCCACAGTATGGAACAAACGCGGATCCCATTTCTGTGTGGTTGGGTGACCATTCACAGGGTGCGCTGGTGTCTGATCAAAGTCTTCGAATTCAGGAAGACCATTTTTAGTCTTGAAAGCATCTACGAGATTCTGTGATGGTTTGTGGAAATCCCAGCCGCAAGACCATATTCCCCAGCAGCCATTTAGCGTGTTAGACCAGTTAGCTCTGCCGAACTTAGTGTTGTCATCTTTATAGTCAGAGCATTGTACAGCAAATATAGATTCTTTACTGTTCTTATGTTCTGGTAGGAAAATATCACCATAATCTTCAAGATAACCATAGTGAGAATGGCTCACAACGTCGGTGTAATCAACAACTTTCTGCATGTAGGATGTGTTGATGTGAGATATACCTGTTGTCTGTTCATAGCCGTCACCCCAAGCTAATTGTAGATAGCATTTAGCTAAGTAAGAGGCTGCTGCAATCTTGTTTACACGGCCTCCTTCTGTCTGTGTTTCAGGCAGAACGTCGTATGCAGTCTGGAAATCGGCAATGATTTTCTCAAATAGTTGTTGGTAAGTAAATGCATCGTTGTGCGTCTGTTCCTGTGTGTTATTCTTGAAAACTTCCTCGTCAATCCATGGCACCTTGCGGAAAACGGTAATCAACTTATAATAGAAATGTGCACGCAAGAACTTCACTTCAGCGATGCGTTGCTTTGTTTCTGTTTCCCCTAACTTGCTGTTTCCGTATTTATCGAGAGATACTAAGGCGCGGTTACAGCGTGAAATGGCAGCGAAAAGTCTATACCAGAGTTCGTCTAACGGGCCAATAGTTGAGGTCATGTTTTTCCATATTTCGAAGGGATGATAATCGGTATCATTGACTCCGGAGCCTCCTTTCAGACAATCGTCTGATGTTACATCGCCGTATGTCCAGAGGTTAAATGGATACTGATACCAGCAATCTCCCAGCATAGCATAGGCACTATTGGTCATTGCTTCTGGGTCAGAGAAAGCCTTGTTTTCATCAACTACAGCTGTTGGTTTATAGTCGAGAAAGTCGTTGCAGCCTGAAAGTGTGAAACTGCCTGCAAGCAATAAAATTGCAATATATGATTTTTTCATTTGTCTAAGTATTAAAATAGTTTAGAAACCAACTTGTAAACCAAAAGAAATTGAAGTTGGAATTGGATAGTTCCAGTTTGGATTTTCTGGATCTGAACATGTCAGACTGCTGCTTTTGATTGTCAACAGATTCTGTCCAGAGATATAAATGCGTGCACTTGTCATCATTATTTTAGCGAGTAATTCCTTTGGAAGATTGTAACCAAACTGTAGCGTACGTAACTTCAGATAAGATCCGTTCTCAACAAAGTAAGAAGAAACACGTCCTTCGTCTGCACTATTTCGTGTGGTAAGTGCAGGAATAGTAGCGGAGATGTTGTCAGTAGTCCATGCACCAAGCATACGGCTTCCTTTGTTTGATCCAGGGTCGGTTATGCTCCAAAAATCGGTCTGGAACTTCTGATTATTATAGACATCTTGGTTACAAACGCCCTGCCAGAACATGGTTAAATCAAAGTTCTTGTAGTTCAAGCCAACGTTTAAGCCATAAGAGAATGCTGGAACTGGGTCAAAAATCCATGTCTGATCTGCCGATGTTATCTTGTTATCGCCATCGAGATCCCTGTATTTCAAACCGCCTACACGGGCATTGTCCTGACCAGAATGGTTCACTTCATCTTGGTTCTGATAGAGTCCCTCGGCTACGTAACCAACGATTGAACCATAAGATTTGTGTGATTGAACGAGGTTTTCCTTTGTAGTATGCGCATAAGAGCCCGTTGTTGACGCAGGTAAACTGGTTACTCTGTTACGGAAGAAATCAAGACTTCCATTCACATCTACACCCAAGCCATTGGCAAAGGTCTTGCGATAACCGATGGCAAACTCCATACCCCAGTTACGCAGTGAAGGTCCGTTCGACCACGTTGCACCACCTTCTCCCATTGCGCCGAGATAGGCAGGATTGATTAACATGTCGTTGACATTCTTGATATATGCATCCACATTTCCATATAATGAGCCAGAAAAGAGCATATAGTCTACACCTATATTATATTGTGTTGCAGTCTCCCATTTCAGATTTGGATTGGCTGTTTGGATAGCTCTGTAGCCAGAGGGGAATGTTCCAGAGCCTGCCATGTGAAGGTCGTAGGCAGTAGAAGATACACGATCTAAACCATAATCGCGTACATAAAGGCCGAATTGGGCATTATTGTCGATAGCTTGATTACCGGTCTTACCCCAAGAAAGGCGAAGTTTCAAGTCGTCAAGCCAATCTTTCTTCAACAGTTGTGAAATACGGAAACCTAATGAAGCGGCAGGGAATGTACCCCAACGGTGATTGGCACCAAAGCGAGAAGAACCGTCATAGCGAATGGTGAATGAAGCTAACAGCAAGTCTTGGAAATTGTAATCCACTTTGCCAAAGAATGAAGCCAGACGGTAACCTACCTTTGCACCGCTGTTGCGCATGGTTCCTGTTGCTGCATTAGGCCACATATAGTCTATATCTTCAAGGGCATAGTCTTCTGAATAAGCATTGAAGTCCACTATGCTCTGCTTGTTGATTTCAGAGCCGGCGAGTATCGAGAAGTTATGTTTCTGGAGTGCAAAGTTATAATTCAAAGTGTTCGACCATGTATAGTTCACGTTGTTTGTCTGTCCAAGACTGGTCTTAGCCAAGTTGTTTTTTACAACATCAGATGTGAAAGTGTGGGTTAGCGCATTGATGAATGAGGTTGTGAAATCAAGTCCGAAGTTTGAGCGGAATACCAGGTTCTTCAGTGGTTTAATATCCACAAAGGCATTACCGAATACTCTCCAATAGTCTAAATGGTTATCTTTGTTATGATATTCCTCGCGAACAGGGTTCTGACGGTCACTCATTCCACCTACAGGACCGGCAAAGGTCACGCCGTCAATCTCATATACTGGTACTGTTGGAGCCATTTTCAAAGCATTCTCCATCGGTGCACAATCCACTTGTTTCGTATAGGTAAGGGTGAAGTTCTCACCCACGGTAACCATCTTGTTCAAATTGTATGAGGCATTCATACGTGCCGAGATGTTCTGGAAATCTGTATATTTCAAGATACCATCGTTCTTCTTGTAACCCAAGGAGAACATAGCTGAATGTTTCTCATTGGCATGAGAAAGAGATACATTATAATTGCGGGCAAAACCTGTTCTTGATATTTCATCCACCCAATCAGTATCTGAAAAGCGCATGGTTTTCTTGCTGTTGATGAAGCCGTCATAGCGTCCATTGACTGTATAGTCCACATATTTTGACTGTGCCGGATTCCATACGGTGATAGAAGTTCCATTGGCTGCATTGATGTCAAGGCCATAGTTTTGGGCATAGATTGCAGGATCAAGGCCGTCGTTGAGGGCTGCCTGCACCATTGCCGTAGCATATTGGCGCGTGTTGCTAAGCTTCATCTTGGACTGGTTGGTATAGAATTGTGCCGTGAGGTTGGTTGAGAAGTCTACCTTTACCTTGTCACCTTTCTTTCCTTGTTTGGTCGTAATGATGATTACACCATTAGCCGCGCGTGATCCATAGATAGAAGCTGAGGCTGCATCTTTCAGCACCTGCATGCTTTCAATGTCACTGGCATTGAGTGAGTTCAGGGCAGAATTCGTAGGCACACCATCTACAATGTAGAGTGGATCCTGTGAAGTGTTAAACGAACCAATACCGCGTATTCTCACAGTTCCTGCTCCACTTGGTGAGCCATTGACCGTAATGTTCATGCCAGGAACCTTACCCTGAAGCGCACGCATAGGGTCTGTGTCAGGTGAAGTCTTGAGCGCATCGGTTGAAACTACGGCTACAGAACCCGTCAAATCGGCCTTTCTTTGCGTTGTGTAGCCTGTCACTACAACTTCGTTCAACAGTTTTGATTCTTCTTTCAGTGTGATTTTCAGATTTGGAGCTGCTTTAACCTCTTGGGTTACATAGCCGATGTAAGAGATAATAAGGAGTGAACCTTGCTTAACATTCAGTTTGAAATTACCGTCAATGTCAGTGACAATACCGTTTGATGTACCTTTTTCAATCACCGAGGCACCGATAATTGGGTCGCCATTAGCATCGACAATAGTTCCCGAACATTCTGTTTGCGCAAATAAGATTGAGCAACAGAACATGAGCATTGTGCTCAGGATGAGTCGTTTCAGATTGTTCATTGTTATAAAGTTTAGGTTGATAAAATTCTTCGTAGATAATGATTTTCCAATTGGTATGATATTTTCCGACCGGGTTTCGTAGACCTAAGGCCATGCCGGTTGTTACGATGTCGAGAGCAAAGATAGTTGCTAATAAAATTAAAAACGTGCAATAATCGTTCAAAAGCTAAAAAACATGTTACATGAAACAAATCTTTTAGCATTTGTTTTAAATGTTATATAAATGGCATTCAAACAGAAACGGGCTTGTTTTCCGCCACATGAAATCCTGCATTCATCATGGTTTAATCATCGAAGAGGCTTTCCTTTTAATTGCAATATTTCTTTTGATTTTACCAAATTTAATGCTATCTTTGTCACATCCTTACATAGAAAGACAAAGTATGAACAAGATATCGTCTTTTATTCTGACCTTCATGGGTTGCCTTATGATATGCTCTTGCAACAGCAGGAACAGCAAGCAATATGTCATCGGCGTATCACAATGCTCGGAAGACATTTGGCGTGACAAGCTCAATCAGGAACTTCGGACGGCCACTTACATGGAAGACGGTGTGACGATGCGGTTTACTTCGGCCGACGATAACGATAAACGACAGATCCAACAGATAGAACAGTTCATAAAAGACGGTGTCGATTTGCTGATTATCTCGCCCAATCAGGCCCATGCCATTACGCCTGTTGTCGACAAAGCTGTGGAGAAAGGCATTCCGGTTATCCTCTTCGACCGCAAGACTGACGGTAAATATACGGCATTTATCGGGGCTGACAACGTAGAAGTTGGACGTCAGATGGGTGACTATGTGGCCCGACAGCTCGACTATCATGGCCGTGTTATTGAGCTTATGGGACTCAAAGGGTCGTCTCCCGCCATTGAACGTCACCGCGGTTTCATAGAGCGTATCAGCAGATATCCTGGCATCAAGCTCGTTGAAAGTCTGCAAGGTGACTGGACAAAAGCCAGCGGTCGCCGTGCCATTCAAGCTTTCAGCCAACGCCATGGAACAGCTTCATGCGCCACGATAACCTGTGTTTTTGCGCAGAACGACCGTATGGCCATGGGCGCACGTGAGGCAGGTGTGCTGCCGAAGAATACTTTGTTCTGCGGTGTCGACGCTCTTTCCGGCGAACAGGGAGGCATGAAATTAGTGGCCGACAGCGTGCTTTCAGCCTCTTATATCTATCCAACGCGTGGTGACTTGGTGATGAAATTAGCCATGAATATCCTCAATCATCGCCCTTATCAAAAGGAGAACTTGCTGCAATCAGCCCTCGTCACGCCCGATAAAGCACCACTGATGCTCATGCAGGCCGATGAAATGAACATGCAACAGCAGCGCATTCAGAGCCTGCACGAGCGATTTGACACGTTCTTCATGCGCTACAATCATCAGAAAGTCTATCTGTTGCTCACGATTATCATTCTTGTTTTGTTGGTCGGCATCTTCATCTATGTCTATCGCATGGCCCTTTATCGCCACCGTATGACCGAGAAAAGCATCACCGAAAAGCTGCATCACTACATGCAACTCCATGAACAGCGTGCACAATTGGAGCGACATCTCAGGTTGGCAAATGTCCCTCAGCCCGATGAAGTGCTTGATAACGACACGGTTTTCATGAATAAACTTTTCGAATGTATCATCAAGAACCTTGCCAACTCAGAGTTCAATGTCGAAATATTAGCCTCACAGTTGGACATGAGTCGTGTGCAACTCTATCGCAAAGTGAAGAGTGTCACCGAATCTTCTCCCGTTGAAATCATTCGCATCACACGCCTGCAACAGGCCGACCGACTGTTGAAACAGGGCGGAATGAATGTCTCTGAGGTTTCTTATCGGGTGGGTTTCTCTTCGCCCTCCTATTTTTCGAAGTGTTATAAAGAGCAGTTCGGACACGTGCCTACAGCCTCTAACGGACATGCAAAAGCGTTGGACGAACCTAACGCTTGACTCATGAAAAGATGACTGTATGTGCAAATCGTCTTGCAACTTGCATCAGATGACCGTGTAACTTGCGTCAAATTGCGTGGTAAAGTGACGTAAGTTAGGCTGTAATTCGACTCAAGTTACGAGGCAATTCAATACAAGTTACAACGCCATGTCATGGAACCTCATTTTAGCTTATCGCGAAACAGCGTACTCAGTTGATTGACTACACCAGACAGGAAACAAAAAGAAGACCGATGCACTCGGTCTTCCCATATCGCTTATTGCAGGCCATCGAGTCATGGTAAACGATTAATCATAACGCATTTCCTTTCGTTTCAGTGCGTTTTTTCAACCTTTCAGGCCTATGATACAATTCATCCCAAAAACGCGCTTGCATCAATTTCTAAGCCCTTTAGCACCGGTAAGGAAAGCCTTTGCAGAGCCGAAGCGCAGAAACATGTCAAGACGCACGGGCACATGATTGGCATCATCGGTTACATAAAAGTCGACCAAGCGCTTGTATTTGCCGTCTGTAAGTTCGAGATAAGCCAATCGTAAGCACTGATACTTTTGTCCGTTATCCGCCTTTACGGTTGCTCTTCCATCGAAACGAAGCTGTGCAGGCGTGCGATCATCACCGTCGACAATCGGGAAGTTGACCACATTGCCCTTCTTCCAATTGGCAGGATCGAACGAACGTGCACGCATAAAGATACTCATCATGTCGTAAACGCAGTCGCTATAACTATGTTTAGCCCATGTGTGTGAACCGTCGTTATGCTGTCGGTGCTGGCGAACATTGGTCTTTCCACTGCCATAATTATAGTAAACTTCATCCACGGTGTAACGCTTTCCCTCGCGTGCACCCTTGCGGAAATAAAGCGGTTCCAGGTCTAAAGTGTTGTAACAGAGCAGCGTATCACGCAGCACAAAGAAGTTATCGAGCTGGCCGTTGCCACGCGTTGTGAGGCTGCAGCGATAGGCAGGCTTGCCATCATAACGGCTCTGCACGGTGTACATGCTGGCTGTTCCAGCCTTCACCCACACGAATTTCCAATTGTAATAGAGGTTATACGACAGGAATTCGCCCGACTTAAAAGCCGTGTTGCGGAAAGAACAGTTGCCTTCTTGCGCCTCAGCAGCAGTCGAAAGACTGCACAGCAACATGGCTATGAGAACACAACGCCTTACAATTGCTGCACGATGCGGCATCATGCAATAATGCTTTTTTATATATTTCATTCGGTCTACCATATTTTCTTAAGTTATACATTACATGTTTCCTTGTCCGTAAGTGATGCCCAATTGCTTGGCACGTTCGGCATTTCGCCGCTTCACCGTCTTCTGTTTATCGGCCTTCTGCTTAGTGATTTGCTCGGGTTTCTGGAGATAAAGCGGTGTCGAAGTAGGGTTCCAACGCTCTGTCATGTCCCATTTGGCCTTGCATTCTATCTTTCCCGGATAGTAATATACAGCCTCGGGCTGACGGTCTGCAGCATAGTCTCCGGTGTCCCACATGCCATTATGGTTTGCATCTACAAAGAGACGAAGATAATAAGTATCGGGTTTCAGATAGTAAAACTCGGCTTGATGATCTTCGGCCTGCACCTCTTTGACGACGTTATCATTGCGGTCGAGCAGCTGAACGATGCAGGGCTGACCGTCCATTCCTGTCAACGTAATGAGCAATGTGCTGTATTCGTCATTGCTCTTCACCTTGAGTCCCTGCTTGAACTTGGCCGTCACAGCCCCATAAATGTCTGTAAAAGCCATGCTATCTATTTCAAGACTGTACTCCTGTCCCGGCTTCCATTCACCTAAAAGCTCGTATTCCATGCCGTGTTCCAGTGAGTCCGGTCTCACCATCTGCCCCTCGGCATTGCGCCTGGCCACAGGCTGGAAGAGGAAATGCGAACGATACCATAGGGTATCTATCTTCGTATAGAGATGGATTTTGGTCGTATCTACGTGCGCAAGTGGTGTTTTAAACTGTAGCTGAACATTCTTATCGGGATCGAGTTCACTTGAACTTTTAATGCTCATCGCCAATAGTTCACGCGGCATTTCAGTCAGATAAGGCTCTCCCTTCTTCTTAGCACGCTCCTGTTGCTTTTGCCATTTCTCATAAGTAGCCTTTCTTTGCTTCATTCTTCGCTCGTAAGGCTGTTTCGAAAGCACCTCCATGGTGTCAGTGTTCGTGACGAGTTGTCCCAAAGAGTCGGTCATGAGATACGACATTTCCATGCGAAGCGTATCTTGATTGACAAGTGCCGTGTCGCGCAGCCAATAGTCGATGGTGTCTCTCTTGACGTTGGGAATGACCACAAAAGCATTATCTGCATTGAAATTCAAGCCTTTTATACGAGGCAACTCGGCATTTCCATAACTGAAATTCACCGCAAAATGATTGGCTTCATTGCGTGTAACGCTCAGCAAATAACGGTTGGTCAGCGTTTCGTTGAAAGCACGCAGCGTGATATCATCAGGCAGGAAGTGGGTATATCCCACACGTTTAATGTCGGCAATATGCAGAGAGTCGGTCCATAAAGTGTCTTGTCGGATGTCGCCCTTCATTGAAGTTGTGATGGTATCATGATTGAAAGCAATCATCTCACTCTTTTGAGTGAACTGATAGTTTCCGTCCATATCCTGCAACGCATACACCCGATAAGAGCCTTGCTTGACACCCTTGATGACGAAATGTCCACGACTGTCCGTCCTGCTTACACGCAACATCGGCAGCTTCTGAAAGGCAGAATCGGCTTGATTTGAATAGAGTCCCACGAGAATTCCTTTCACTGGCTCGAGGTTCTGGGCTGCAACCACATAGCCAGACACCTCCATTGTGTCAATCTCTGCACCCGTAGAGAAGCTGTAAGTGTAGTTTCCGAGCGGGTTTCCCTCGTTATTATCACTGATTGCATCACTGAAGTCAATCGTGTAAGTAGTGTTAGCTTTGAGCGAATCGAGCAGCTTCACTTCAATCGATTTGCCTGCAGCCTTGATTTCGGGAGTTTCCAATTGCGGTGGAGAAACAATCACATTCTCACTCGGATTGTCTATCTTGACGAACTCATCAAAACTGATTTTCACCTTCCTGACTTTCACATTGATGTCTTTATCGGCCGGCGTTGCCCCGATAACTCTTGGCGGAGTCTCATCATACCAGCCGCCATCAGGGTTTCCCATGCGTGCACAAGAGGTGAAACCTCCCCCTACCCCTCCCAAGAAGGGGAGTATAAAGCACAAGAGAATGCGTATCTTTTCCTTTATCTTTCTTTGATTTGACGAGGTAATCATCTGCTTTATCTTCATATATTTCCGTTTTTTCACCGACCAACTGCAATCAGAAACTCCCTCCCTTCGGGAGGGTTGGGGTGGGTATTCATTCTACTTCTTCGTTGGAATATTAAACTCTGTAACCTTTGATATGGCCTTGTTTCCCTGGAGCACAGAAACACAAATCTTAGCATTTCCATCTTTCAGGCGCCTATCCGCCTTGACAAGTGCAGTGTAGCGAATACCTTTCCCTGGTTCTATTTTCTCAATATGGATACTTGGAGAAACAAAGAGATGACGATTTCCATTTGCCACAAGCACGACAGGTTGAACATCATAGAGTGGCCGGTCACCACGGTTCATGACTTCAAAAATCACCTTGGAAAGTTCACCTCGCTCAATGATTCCATTACCATTTTCATCGAGAAAACGAGCATTACGGATTTCAATATTTGGCGTATACACTAATCCCTCGGCTATATTCTCCACACTACTTGCCATCGGCATCTTTGTCGTTGCCATACTTGTTGACGCATCAGTCTGGTAATCCTTACCATTAAAGTCATAGATACGGTCATCTCCGGAGTTGGTTTCGTCATAGCCACTATCTGTAGAAGGTGTTTCCTGATAGCTGCTGACATCACTATTCTGCTGGCGTTCACGCATCTTACGCTCATAGTTTCGCTTTGCACGTTCATACTGATGCTCCTCTTTCTCGACTGCACGGCACTGATCAGCAGCCTGCCCTATTGCAGCACCTATAGCCGCACCGCCTGCCATTCCAATAATTGTTCCAAAATCAGAACCACGTGGTCCGTCTGCAATTCCCCCGATAGCACTACCCAAAATGGAGCCCAAGGAAGAACCCATGTAGGCACCAGAACCTGTATAAGTGTCACAACTACTGAACAATAAAGTTGCACATGCTGCATATACCATCAACTTCTTCATATCCAAATCATTATTTGTTACATTGCAAAGATAAAAATTAAAAACCTTAAACACAAGGATATTTTCCCTAAAAGAAGTGGGATTTTCCCTAAAAAACAGCCTGATTGCTTAAAACAAAGAATGCTTTTCTGTAAGAAATTACCAATCTGATACTTTACTTAAAAGACCGTATGACAACATCTTTCTTTTTCAAATCAATAACTTAGACTTTTACATAGAAGACCAAGGAAGTTTTGTATTCAATGGGAAACGCTGTCACTCACTCAAATATCTGCCTTGATGAGCTCCGCTTCTCTCTCCTACTCCAGCCGTTACTGCACGAAAATTCTCAACATGCTCCAAGTGAATATCGAAGGAGTTTGTAACCAATAAAATAAGTATCTATCTTCCAATACGTTACAACATGATGCATTTCACACTGCATTTTGACGCATTTCAGCGCGTAATCTGCACCAAATTATCGCATAATCTGATGCAAGTTACAAAAGCTGTTGACGCAAAATAAAATAACCGCAAACTTATATCAGAATTCAAGTGAACTGCCTACATACTTCATTATGGAATGAAATGAAATAACATCCCGCATATGAGAGGAACAAACTACCTTTGCAACAGCATGCAATGAAATATGGGAAATGTGCATTCCACAAATGTATAATCACACAACAAGAAAAAGAAGGCATATAAAAAGCGCAGTGAAATCAATCACTGCGCTTTCTTTATAGATTTGAATTTTAATCGTGAGATTACTCTGCTTTAGCTTCCTCAGTTGCAGGAGCCTCTGTAGCCGGAGTCTCAGCAGGAGCTTCAGCCTTAGTAGCTTTACGGCTACGACGAGTCTTCTTGGCAGCCTTAGGAGCTTTTGCCATATTATCATCGAAGTCAACAAGCTCGATGAAAGCAATTTCAGCAGCATCACCCTGACGGGTACCCAATTTGATTACACGAGTGTAACCACCTGGACGATCAGCCACCTTAGCAGCAACCGTGCTGAAGAGTTCCTTGATAGCCTCTTTCTTCTGAAGATAACGGAAAACTACACGACGTGAGTTTGTGGTATCTTCTTTAGACCGAGTGATCAAAGGTTCTACATACTTCTTCAAGGCTTTTGCCTTTGCAAGGGTCGTAGTGATTCTTTTGTGCATGATCAATGACACTGCCATGTTAGCAAGCATAGCGTCACGATGAGATGCAGTACGACCCAGATGGTTGAATTTTTTATTATGTCTCATTTTTTATTCTTTACGTTTAAGCGGAAAGGAGTAAGTTATTTACTCTCTATCCAATTTATACTTTGAAATGTCGGTTCCAAACGATAGATTCAGACTTTCGAGCAAATCATCAAGCTCAGAAAGCGATTTCTTACCGAAGTTTCGGAACTTCAAGAGGTCAGTCTTGTTGTACTGAACGAGATCACCAAGGGTCTCAACATCAGCAGCTTTCAGACAGTTGAGTGCACGAACACTGAGATTCATGTCGACCAACTTAGTCTTGAGCAATTGACGCATGTGGAGTACTTCCTCATCAAATTCCTGGTTGCCGTCCTGGTCTGGTGACTCAAGAGTAATCTTCTCATCAGAGAAGAGCATGAAATGATAGATGAGTATCTTTGCTGCTTCCTTCAGTGCATCCTTCGGGTGAATGGAACCATCCGTTGAAACTTCAATAACCAATTTGTCATAGTCGGTTTTCTGCTCGACACGATATGGCTCAACTGAATATTTCACATTACGGATAGGGGTGTAGATAGAATCAATTGGAATAACGTTGACATCAGTGCAGAACTCACGGTTTTCATCAGCCGGAACATAGCCACGACCTTTGTTGATAGTGAGATCTATCTGCATTGAAGCTTTGGCATCTAAATGACAAATCACCAAATCAGGGTTTAACACTTCAAATCCAGTCAGATATTTACCAATATCACCTGCTTTGAATTCTGTTGAATTCTCTACAGTGATACTAACTTTCTCGTTCTCGAATTCTTCTACTACTTGCTTGAATCTTACTTGTTTCAAATTCAAGATAATATTGGTTACATCTTCCTTTACACCAGGAACTGAAGAGAATTCATGCTCAACACCTGCAATACGGATGGTGTTGATAGCATATCCCTCCAATGATGAAAGAAGAATGCGTCGCAAAGCATTACCGATGGTAACACCAAAGCCTGGCTCAAGTGGACGGAATTCGAACTTGCCGAACTTCTCACTGGCCTCCAACATTACAACTTTATCAGGTTTTTGAAATGCTAATATCGCCATTAATTCAATGATTTATTTAGAGTACAACTCAACGATTAACTGTTCCTTAATATTCTCTGGGATGTCAGCACGCTCCGGCTTGTGCAAGAACTTACCGCACTTAGAATTGTCGTCCCATTCAATCCAAGGATACTTGCTGTGGTTGAAACCTGCAAGTGCAGCTTCAATCACCTCGAGAGACTTAGACTTCTCACGAACAGCAATCACCATACCAGGCTTAACAGCGAAAGATGGGATGTTTACTACTTTACCGTCAACAGTGATGTGCTTGTGACCTACAAGCTGACGTGCAGCAGCACGAGTAGGAGCAATACCAAGACGGAATACTACGTTGTCAAGACGACATTCGAGATTCTGAAGGAGAACCTCACCGGTAATACCATCAGCCTTTGCTGCCTTCTCAAACATATTACGGAACTGACGCTCGAGCACACCATAAGTGTACTTAGCTTTCTGCTTCTCTGCCAACATGACACCGTACTCAGACATCTTTCTGCGACGGTTGTTGCCATGCTGTCCAGGAGGGAAGTTTCTCTTGGACAAAACTTTGTCAGCACCGAAGATGGGTTCTCCAAATCGGCGTGCAATTTTAGATTTCGGACCTATATATCTTGCCATAATATAAAATATGTGCTAAATTAAAATATGATTGTATAGTTGGATTAAACCTTACGACGCTTAGGAGGACGACAACCGTTGTGTGGCAACGGAGTAACGTCAATGATTTCAGTAACCTGAATACCTGCAGCATTTACGGCACGGATTGCAGATTCACGACCGTTACCAGGCCCCTTCACGTAAGCCTTAACCTTACGCAGACCAAGCTCGAAAGCGATCTTAGCACAATCTTCACCAGCCATCTGGGCTGCATACGGCGTGTTCTTCTTAGAACCACGGAAGCCCATCTTACCAGCTGAAGACCAAGAGATAACCTGACCTTCACTGTTAGCCAAAGATACAATGATATTATTGAATGAACTATGAACGTGAAGCTGACCAATAGCGTCTACTCTTACGTTTCTCTTCTTAGATGTTGCTTTTGTCTTTGCCATAATTAATTTCCATTAAAATTACTTAGTAGCTTTCTTCTTGTTAGCAACAGTCTTCTTCTTACCCTTGCGAGTACGAGCATTGTTCTTAGTGCTCTGACCGCGAACAGGAAGACCATTACGATGTCTAACGCCACGATAGCAACCAATATCCATCAGTCGCTTAATGTTCATTTGGATCTCAGAACGAAGATCACCTTCTACCTTGAACTCAGCGCCGATAATTTCACGGATCTTGGCAGCCTGATCGTCAGTCCATTCGCTGACCTTCAGGTCACGGTTTACACCGGCCTTATCCAATATCTTTGCTGAACTACTTCGACCTATACCATAGATATAAGTCAATGCGATTTCGCCACGCTTATTCTGGGGCAAATCTACTCCAACAATTCTTATTGCCATTTTTTAATTTGAATAAAAAATTTAATAAATAAAATCTGTCTCTCGTCAAAGAACGTGCAAAGTTAAAAATAAATATTGATTTATTTCAACGTTTACGATACTTTAACATTAACCCTGACGCAATTTAAACTTAGGGTTCTTCTTGTTGATAACGAACAGACGACCTTTACGACGAACAATCTTGCAGTCTGCTGTACGCTTCTTTAATGATGCTCTTGTTTTCATATCAATGTGTATATGAGGTAATTATTTGTATCTGAAAACGATTCTGCCTTTAGTCAGATCATAGGGACTCATCTCTACCTTCACTTTATCACCAGGTAGTATCTTGATGTAATGCATACGCATTTTACCAGAAATGTGAGCAACAATCTGAACTCCATTTTCAAGTTCTACACGGAACATTGCATTTGACAGACTCTCAACAATTGTTCCATCCTGCTCGATGGCGGATTGCTTTGCCATAAACTATTTTCTTACTTAATGATTTTCTATTTCTTCAAACGTTGATAAAATCTCTGCCTTTCCTTTTCGAATTGCGATAGTATGCTCGAAATGAGCAGCAGGCTTACGGTCACGAGTAACGATGCTCCATTTATCGGGTAACATCCAAATATTGCGCTCGCCCATCGTAATCATAGGTTCAATGGCTATACACATACCAGCTTTCAACATAACGCCATTGCCACGAACCCCATAATTGGGAATCTGAGGTGCTTCATGCATCTCCTTGCCAATGCCATGACCGGTTAACTCTCTGACGACACCGTAACCAAAGCTTTCGCAATAGTCTTGAACAACAGCACCTATATCTCCGACATGTTTCCCTGCAACAGCTTCTTCTATACCCTTATACAAGGACTCTTTTGTAACATCAAGCAATTGCCTGACCTCGGGTGAAACTTCACCTACTGCAAATGTATAACAGGAGTCTCCGTTATAACCATCGAGAAGAGTGCCACAATCAATAGAGATAATATCTCCTTCTTTCAGTACAACCTTGTCACTTGGAATTCCATGAACGACAACGTCATTAACGGAAGTACAGATTGAAGCCGGGAAAGGCCCTCCAAAAGGATTAGGGAAGTTCTTGAATGTAGGCGTTGCGCCATGATCTCTGATAAACTCCTCTGCAATTTTATCCAATTGGAGGGTCGTCACCCCTGGCTGTATATGTTTGCCTAACTCTGCAAGTGTAGCGCCAACAAGTTGGTTTGCCTTGCGCATCAAGCTTATTTCATCTTCTGTCTTCAGAAATATCTTCATTCGATTGACTCTGATTAATAGGCTGAGACACCACCGTTACGTGTATGACCAGAGTTCAGAAGTCCATCGTAATGACGCATCATCAAATGACTCTCTATCTGCTGGAGTGTATCAATGACCACACCAACAAGAATCAACAACGATGTACCACCAAAGAACTGTGAAAAGCCCTGCTGCACATTCAAAAGTCCAGCGAGAGCAGGCATTATAGCGATAAACGCAATAAACAAAGAACCTGGGAAAGTAATTCGAGACATAATGGTGTCGATATACTCAGCCGTATCCTTACCGGGTTTTACACCTGGAATGAAACCGTTATTGCGTTTCATGTCTTCTGCCATCTGAGTTGCATTCAGAGTGATGGCTGTATAGAAGTATGTGAATGCTATAATCAAAACGACATAAATCACATTATACAGTACACTGCGGTTGTCCATCAAAGAACGGACTACCCACGATGCATTTTCACTCTGATACTGAACGATTACCAATGGAATGAACATCAGTGCCTGGGCAAAGATGATAGGCATCACATTAGCTGCGAACAACTTCAATGGGATATACTGACGAGCACCACCGTACTGCTTGTTGCCAACTATACGCTTAGCATACTGAACAGGCACCTTACGTGTTCCCTGCACCAAAAGAATTGATGCACACACTACAGCATACAGGATGAGTATCTCAACAATGAACATCACAATACCACCACCAGAGATGGCAGTGAAACGAGAGGTTACTTCCTGAATGAATGCCTGTGGCAGACGGGCAATGATACCAATCATAATAATCAGAGAGACACCATTTCCAACACCTTTGTCCGTAATACGCTCACCAAGCCACAGAATAAACATACTGCCCGCTGCGAGGATAATTGTTGCAGGAATAATGAAGACAGTCCAAGAGACACCGCTGGCCAAAGCCTGACCAGCCTGTGTCTTCAGATTCATGAGGTAAGCCGGTGCCTGGAAAACCAAGATAGCAATCGTAAGCAGACGGGTGTACCAGTTTATCTTCTTTCTTCCGCTTTCACCCTCACGCTGCATCTTTTGGAAATAAGGCACAGCAACAGCGAGGAGTTGCATAACGATAGAAGCTGAGATGTAAGGCATAATTCCAAGTGCAAAGATAGATGCATTGGAAAAAGCTCCACCAGAGAACATGTCCAGAAGCGACATCAAGCCGCCTGCGGTCTGCGACTGAAGCGTTTCCAACTTAGCCGGATTAATACCAGGAAGTACGACAAACGATCCAAAACGGTAGATTGCCGTAAAGAGTATCGTTATCAGTAATCGCTGACGCAAGTCCTCGACCTTCCAACAGTTCTTTAGTGTCTCAATAAACTTTTTCATTTACTTAGATTATAGTTGCGTTACCACCTACTGCCTTGATAGCTTCTTCGGCAGACTTAGAGAATGCATTTGCTTCAACATCAAGTTTTGCTTTCAACTTGCCATTGCCGAGAACTTTAACAAGTTCCTTACCATTGGTAAGACCTGCATCCTTCAACTCTGCAACGCCAATCTTCGTGAGGCTCTTTGCCTCTGCAAGTTTCTGAAGTGTTGAAAGGTTAACAACGAAGTATTCCTTATGGTTGATATTCTTGAAACCAGCCTTCGGTACACGACGCTGAAGTGGCATCTGACCACCTTCAAAACCAATCTTTTTCTTATAACCAGAACGAGCCTTAGCACCCTTGTGACCACGGGTAGAAGTACCACCGAGTCCAGAACCTGGACCACGACCGATACGACGACGTGAATGGGTAGAGCCTGCAGCTGGTTTCAAATTATTTAATTTCATAATCGATTCGATATTAAAAGATTAATTATTCAACTACGTTTACCAGATGATGAACCTTACGGATCATACCACGAACGCTAGGAGTATCTTCAACTTCAACAACCTGAGAAATCTTACGAAGTCCCAAGGCAAGAAGCGTACGCTTCTGATCAACCGGATAACCGATTTTACTCTTTACCTGTTTGATTTTAATTGTTGCCATTCTTAATTCTCCTATTAACCGTTAAATACTTTGTCCATACTGATACCACGCTCACCTGCAATCGTGTAAGCATCACGCATCTGAGTAAGTGCAGAGATTGTAGCCTTCACAAGGTTATGAGGGTTAGAAGATCCCTTTGACTTTGCAATCACGTCGGTAACACCTACACTCTCAAGCACAGCACGCATAGCACCACCAGCCTTCAGACCAGTACCGGCTGCAGCTGGCTTCAGGAGCACCTGAGCACCACCGAATGAGACTTCAACTTCATGAGGTACTGTACCTTTCAATACAGGCACCTTAACGAGGTTCTTCTTTGCAGACTCAACGCCTTTTGAGATAGCTGTTGTTACCTCACCGGCCTTACCAAGACCCCAGCCGATAACACCCTTGCCATCACCTACAACGACGATAGCAGCGAATGTGAATGTACGACCACCTTTTGTAACCTTGGTCACACGGTTGATAGCAACCAGACGATCTTTCAGTTCTACGTCACTATTTACTTTTACTTTATTCATTGCCATAATCGTTTAGAATTTAAGTCCACCTTCTCTGGCTGCATCAGCAAGCGCCTGCACACGGCCATGATAGAGATATCCGTTACGGTCGAATACGACTGCTTCGATGCCAGCGGCCTTTGCCTTTTCAGCAACAAGTGCACCGACTTTCTTTGCCTGTTCAATCTTAGCCAGTTTCTCAAGGCCAAGCGAAGAAGCTGAAGCGAGCGTCTTACCTGTCAAATCATTAATTACCTGAGCATAAATCTGCTTGTTAGAGCGGAAAACACTAAGACGTGGACGCTCAGCCGTTCCATTTACACTCTTGCGAATGCGGAACTTTATCTTAATTCGTCTTTCTACTTTCTTTGTTGTCATAATCGTAAAATCAATTAAAATTACTTAGCTGCAGCGGTCTTACCAGACTTTCTGCGAATAACCTCACCCTGGAACAGGATACCCTTTCCTTTGTAAGGTTCAGGCATACGGAAAGAACGAATTTTAGCACAGATGAGACCAAGCAACTGCTTGTCGCAAGACTCGAGCGTAAGAATTGGGTTCTGATTTCTTTCTGACTTCGACTCCACCTTGACTTCTTTTGGAAGTTCCATAAAGATAGGGTGAGTATAGCCGAGTGAGAATTCAATGAGATTACCTTGGTTAGAAACACGATAACCTACACCTACGAGTTCGAGCATCTTCTTGTAGCCCTCACTTACACCGACAACCATGTTGTTTACCAATGAACGATAAAGACCATGGAAAGCCTGCTTCTGCTTTACATTTACAGGACTGTTTTCATCAACGGTGAAAGTAATCTGACCATCTGCAATCTCCATCTTGATGGATGGATCAACAAACTGAGAGAGTTCACCCTTTGGGCCTTTGACTGTAACTACATTTGTCTTTTCATCGAAGTTGACATTAACTCCTGATGGAATACTAATTGGCAATTTACCTATTCTTGACATATTAAAATCCTCCAATTAATAAATGTAGCAAAGAACCTCACCACCAATCTTCAAAGCGGTGGCTTCCTTGTCTGTCATTACACCTTGGGATGTAGATAAGATTGCGATACCTAATCCGTTAATTACTCTCGGCATGTCCTTGTAACCGGTGTACTTTCGGAGACCTGGTGTAGACACGCGCTTCAAACTCTTGATAGCACTCTGCTTTGTTGAAGGATTGTACTTCAGTGCGACCTTGATTGAACCCTGGGGACCATCTTCAACGAACTTGTAGTTCAGAATGTATCCCTTCTCGAAGAGGATCTTAGTGATCTCTTTCTTCAAGTTAGACGCAGGAATTTCAACTACACGGTGATGAGCCATGATTGCATTTCTGAGTCTTGTCAGATAATCTGCTATTGGATCTGTCATAAAATATAAATGTTTAATTAATCGGGACTACCCCGACAATATTAAAAAAATAATCCGTTTGAAAAACGATTGAAGTAAAGTGAGTGATATTCTCTGTCAAGACAACTGCTGTCAGATGAATTTCCAATCTGCATCAAGTTACGGTGTGATTTGCATCAGATCAGCGTGTAATATGAGTCATTTCACCACGCAAGATGCGTCAGATTGCAAAGCATTGTGCAACAGTCTGTCTGTCAACACAAAAGACATCAATCACTTTCTTGAATATCGATTTTACCAGCTTGCCTTCTTCACTCCGGGAATCAAACCTGCTGATGCCATCTCACGGAACTGGATACGAGAGAGACCGAACTGGCGGATATACCCTTTAGGACGGCCTGTAATCTTGCAACGGTTGTGGAGACGGATAGGGTTAGCATTCTTTGGAATAGCCTGGAGTTTACGAGCTGCCTCGTAAGCTTCAGCAGGATCCTCAGAAGTAGCGATGATCTTTTTCAGAGCTGCGCGCTTTTCAGCGTAACGAGCAACAAGCTTTGCACGCTTAATTTCGCGGGCTTTCATTGATTCTTTTGCCATATTCCTTAATCGTTTTTAGCGTTCTTGAATGGAAGACCGAAAGCCTTGAGCAGCGCAAGACCTTCTTCGTCAGTCGCAGCTGAAGTTACGAAGGTGATGTTCATACCCTGGATGCGGTCGATCTCATCGATATTAATCTCTGGGAAGATAATCTGCTCGGTAATACCCAAAGTGTAGTTACCGCGGCCATCGAGCTTGGTAGCGATACCCTTGAAGTCACGGATACGTGGAAGAGAAACGCGGATGAGCTTCTCAAGGAACTCATACATGCGCTCGCCACGCAATGTCACCATAACACCGATTGGCATCTTCTTACGAAGCTTGAAGTTTGCAATATCCTTCTTAGAATAGGTTGCAACAGCCTTCTGACCAGTGATTGCTGTGATTTCATTAACTGCTACGTCAACAATTTTCTTGTCCTGTGTAGCATCGCCGAGACCCTGATTGATCACAATCTTCTTCAAGACAGGAACCTGCATTGCCGAAGAATAGTTGAACTGCTTCTGAAGTGCAGGAGCAATGGTCTCCTTATATACTTTCTTTAACTGTGCTGTATCCATTACTTAATTTCCTCCCCTGACTTTTTAGCAATACGAATCACGTTCTTGCCTTCATGCTTGATGGCAACACGAGTGGCTTTACCACTCTTGGGATCGATCAGACTCAGATTTGATACATGAATAGGAGCCTCCATCTTTACAATGCCCCCCTGAGGATTCTTTGCTGAAGGCTTAGTGCTCTTTGATACAAGGTTACGTCCCTCTACGATAGCACAATTCTTGCTAACTAACACCTTGAGCACTTTACCAGTCTTGCCCTTATCCCTTCCGGTAAGAACAACAACCTTATCGTCTTTTCTTATATGTAACTTACTCATTACTTACTTGTTTTATGATTAATTAAAGAACCTCAGGTGCTAAAGAAACGACCTTCATATTCACAGTGCGAAGCTCACGTGCAACTGGACCAAAGATACGGCTACCACGAAGTTCTCCTGCATTGTTAAGCAATACACAAGCGTTATCGTCGAAACGGATATAAGAACCATCTGCACGACGGATTTCCTTCTTTGTGCGAACGATCAAAGCCTTTGATACCGCACCCTTTTTCAAATCACTTGATGGGATGACGTTCTGGACAGCTACCACAATAACGTCACCGACACTGGCATAACGACGGCGGGTACCACCAAGAACACGGATACATTTAGCCTCACGTGCGCCGCTGTTATCACATACTGTAAGTTTTGATTCTGCCTGTATCATAATTACTTAGCTTTTTCAACAATTTGTACTAATCTCCATCTCTTTGTCTTAGACAGAGGACGAGTTTCTATAATCTGCACTGTATCACCTACATTTGCCTCATTCTTCTCGTCATGAGCATGGTATTTCTTTGTCTTCTGAACAAACTTACCATAAATAGGGTGCTTCTCTTTGAACTTAGATGCAATAACAATGGTTTTATCCATTTTGTTGCTGATGACAACACCCTGTCTTACTTTTCTTAAATTTCTTGTTTCCATCTGGACCATTATTATTTATTAAGTTCTCTCTGACGAAGTTCTGTTTCGATGCGCGCGATATCACGACGAGCTGCCTTAATCTGTGATGGATTCTCAAGAGGTGCAATTGAATGGTTCAGCTTCAACTGGTTGAGCTGTGCCTTTGCATTCTCCAACTTCTCTGCCAATGCATTGACATCAAGTTCTTTCAATTCTTTCATCTTCATAGTTTAAGCGTTTTTATCGAAATCACGTCTAACAACAAACTTTGTCTTTACAGGAAGTTTCTGTGCTGCAAGGCGGAGAGCCTCCTTAGCAATATCAAAAGAAACTCCTTCTACTTCGAAGAGGATACGACCCGGTGTAACCGGTGCCACCCATCCAGCAGGATCACCCTTACCTTTACCCATACGTACATCGGCTGGTTTACGAGTGATTGGCTTATCAGGGAATATACGGATCCAGACCTGACCCTGACGGTTCATATAGCGGTTTACGGCTACACGAGCTGCCTCAATCTGACGGCTGTTAATCCACTTCGGCTCAAGTGTCTTGATACCAAAAGAACCAAAAGCCAGCTGTGTACCTCTGTGCGCGTTGCCTTTATTGCCGCGTCCATCCTGAGGTCTTCTATATTTTACTCTTTTTGGCTGTAACATGATAGCTTCTACTTTTAACGGTTATTGTTTCTCTTACGATTACCGCGGCCATTACGACCATTAGAACGGCCACCATTCTGCTTCTCCTGAGTAAAGTTAGGTGTAAGTTCACGCTTACCGTAAACCTCACCACGGCAAATCCATACTTTAATACCCAGAAGGCCTACCTTTGTGAGGGCCTCAGTTGCACAGTAATCGATGTCTGCACGGAATGTATGCAAAGGAGTACGCCCCTCTTTGAACATTTCCTTACGGGCCATTTCAGCACCGTTCAGACGACCTGTAATTTGAACCTTGATACCTTCAGCACCTGCACGCATCGTGTTCTGAACAGCCATCTTGATGGCACGACGATAAGAAATCTTACCCTCCACCTGGCGAGCGATGTTGTTGGCCACGATGTTAGCGTCGAGTTCAGGCTTCTTTACTTCAAATATATTGATTTGGATGTCTTTCTTATAGAGCTTCTTCAACTCTTCCTTAAGTTTGTCAACATCCTGACCACCTTTACCAATGACGATACCCGGACGGGCAGTACAAATAGTGATGGTGACGAGTTTCAACGTACGCTCGATGACGATACGAGAAACACTGGCCTTAGCCAGACGCTCGTTGAGATACTTACGGATTTTGCAATCCTCTACGAGATTGTCTCCGAAGTTCTTGCCACCAAACCAATTTGAATCCCAACCACGGATAATACCAAGTCGGTTGCTTATTGGATTAACTTTCTGTCCCATTCTATTCTTATTTTTCGTCGTTAGTTTTGGCATCAACAAACAAAGTCACGTGATTTGAACGCTTGCGGATTCTGTAACCACGACCCTGTGGTGCAGGTCTCATACGTTTCATCGTAACACCTTCATCAACGAAGACTTTGCTGATATACAATTCACCGTCTTCAGCTTTGCGGTCATTCTTTGTCTCCCAGTTAGCAATTGCTGAGCGAAGTAATTTCTCAACGTCTGCAGCAGCCTGCTTTTTAGAGAACTTAAGTACTCCGAGGGCACGACTAACTTCCATACCACGAATCATGTCTACAACGTAGCGCATCTTGCGTGGAGAAGAAGGAACTCCCTTGAGCTTTGCGAAGTACAGATTTTTGCGAGCTTCCTTAATTTTCTCAGCTGCGATATGTTTTCTTGCTCCCATTATTATTCTTATTTGTTAAATGGATTAACCCCGCTTACTTCTTGTTATTACCAGAGTGACCACCGAAACGGCGTGTAGGTGCAAACTCTCCGAGCTTGTGACCAACCATATTCTCAGTAATGTAGACAGGGATAAATTTGTTTCCGTTATGAACTGCAACAGTGTGTCCCACAAAATCAGGGGAAATCATTGATGCTCTGGCCCAAGTCTTCACTACACTCGACTTACCACTCTCGTTCATAGCGAGAATCTTCTTCTCGAGCGATACGTTGATATATGGACCTTTTTTTAATGAACGACTCATAATTTACTCTTTATTTTTTGTTAGCTCTTTCGATAATATACTTGTTTGAAAGCTTCTTTGGTGCACGAGTCTTGAGACCCTTAGCGTAAAGACCCTTACGAGAACGTGGATGTCCACCACTCTGACGACCTTCACCACCACCCATCGGGTGATCAACAGGGTTCATAACAACACCACGGTTGTGTGGGCGACGACCCAACCAGCGAGAGCGACCAGCCTTACCAGACTGCTCCAATGCATGATCAGAGTTACCAACACTACCTACTGTAGCTTTACAAGCACTCAAAATCTGGCGAGTTTCACCAGAAGGGAGCTTAATAACACAATAACTGCCCTCACGAGAAGTCAACTGAGCAAAGTTACCAGCCGAACGAACAAGCAAAGCACCCTGCCCCGGACGCAATTCAATGTTATGAATTACCGTACCGACAGGAATGTTTGCAAGTGGAAGAGCATTACCGATTTCAGGAGCAGCCTCTGCACCAGACATCAGTGTAGCACCTACCTGCAGTCCGTTAGGAGCAATAATGTAACGTTTTTCACCATCAGCGTAGAACAAAAGTGCAATGCGAGCAGATCTGTTAGGATCATACTCGATTGTCTTTACTACAGCTGGAACACCATCTTTCTCTCGCTTGAAGTCTATCAAACGATACTTCTGCTTATGGCCACCGCCAATGTAGCGAACGGTCATTTTACCGGTGTTGTTTCGACCACCGGTAGAACGTTTGCCGTAAACGAGAGACTTCTCTGGCACGGATGCAGTAATATCCTCGAACGTGCCAATAACCTTGTGTCTTTGTCCCGGTGTAACCGGGTTTAATTTACGTACTGCCATTTTTTATTTTAAATATTGCTGTAAAAATCAATTGTGTCGCCATCCTTTACAGTGACGATTGCCTTCTTGAACGCATTCTTCTGACCTTTAATGAGACCAGCCTTTGTATAACGGCTTGAACGCTTACCGGCATAGCGAAGTGTATTCACATCAACTACTGTAACATTATATAGGGCCTCGACTTCCTTCTTAATTTGGAGTTTATTAGCCTCTGGACGAACGATAAAGCCATACCGACTTGGGTTCTTCTCAGTAATCTTGGTTTGCTTCTCAGTAACCAATGGTTTAATGATAAATGCCATAATCTAATTCTCCTTTTTACTTGTTTAAGATTCCGTCAATAGCCTTAAGCGCACTTTCAGCAATTACAACAACATCTGCATTCAAAACTTTATACGAATTGAGCGATGTTGCTGTCATCACTTCTGCACCCTGAATATTACGAGCGGACAAATATACGTTTTTATTTACTTCTGGCAAAAGAACAAGTGTCTTCTTACCTTCGACTTTAATATTTTTTGTAAAATTTACAAATTCTTTAGTCTTAGGAGCCTCGAAATTAATGTCTTCCACTACAACAACAGCATTATCTTGAGCTTTGTAGGAGAGAGCTGATTTACGAGCAAGAACTTTTACCTTTTTGTTCAATTTGAAGTCATAATTACGTGGTTTAGGACCAAACACACGAGCACCACCTACCAATACAGGGGAGTTGATATCACCTCGACGGGCACCACCGCCACCTTTTTGGCGACCAAGTTTGCGAGTAGAACCACTCAGTTCGCTTCTTTCCTTTGTTTTTGCAGTACCTTGACGCTGTGCTGCAAGATACTGTTTAACATCAAGATAAAGCACGTGATCGTTAGGCTCAATTCCGAAGATAGCCTCATTGAGGTTTACCTTTCTTCCGGTCTCCTGACCGTTGATATTTAAAACGCTAACTTCCATTACTTTTTGATTAATACGGTTGAACCATTACATCCAGCAACAGATCCCTTTACAAGAAGGAGATTATGCTCTGGAATTACCTTTAACACTTGGAGATTCTGAGTAGTAACGCGATCACCACCCATCTGACCAGCCATACGCATGCCTTTGAAGACCTTTGCTGGATAAGAACAAGCACCGATAGAACCCGGCTTACGAGCTCGGTCATCCTGACCGTGAGTACTCTGGCCTACACCACCGAAACCATGGCGCTTAACGACACCCTGGAAACCTTTACCTTTAGAAGTACCTACAATATCTACAAATTTAGCGTCAGCGAAAAGTTCAACAGTAATTGTATCACCGAGGTTATGCTCCTCATCGAACTTGAACTCGGCCAAGTGCTTCTTTGGTGTTGTGCCTGCCTTCTTGAAGGTTCCCATCATTGGCTTGGAAGTACGATTTTCCTTTGCCTCCTCGAAACCCAACTGAAGTGCTTTGTAACCATCTTTTTCTTCTGTCTTTACTTGGGTTACAACACAAGGACCTGCTTCGATAACAGTGCACGGTACATTCTTACCGTCGGCACTGAAAACGGATGTCATTCCGATTTTTTTTCCAATTAATCCTGGCATTTCAATAAAAATTTAATCGATTAATAATTTACTCTCTTTGAATTAGACTTTAATCTCAACCTCTACTCCTGATGGCAACTCAAGTTTCATCAGCGCATCAACAGTCTTTGCTGTAGAACTATAGATGTCAATAAGACGCTTGAAGTCTGACAACTGGAACTGTTCACGTGCTTTCTTGTTAACGAAAGTTGAACGGTTCACGGTGTAAATGCGCTTATGCGTTGGCAATGGGATAGGGCCACTGACAATAGCACCTGTAGCTTTTACAGCCTTCACAATTTTCTCAGCTGACTTGTCAACCAGCATATGGTCGTAAGATTTCAGCTTAATTCTGATTTTCTGACTCATTGTTTGTAATTTATAAAATTATTAATAAAATGAAGCAAAGAGGTACGCAGTTTAAGAGTCATTCGCTAAACAGCGCCTCTATGCTTTGTAGTTTTTCTCAATTAGAGAAGTTCTGCATGACCATGAACCTCTTCAAGCACAGCCTTAGCAATGCTGGTAGATAGTGCTGCATGGTGATCATACTCCATAGAAGAAGTTGCACGGCCAGAAGTGATAGTACGCAGAGCTGTTACATAACCGAACATTTCTGCCAATGGAACCATTGCCTTCACGATACGTGCACCGCTACGAGCTTCTTCCATACCCTGAACAAGACCGCGACGCTTATTCAAGTCTCCGATAACATCACCCATATTCTCTTCAGGAGTAACGACCTCTACTTTCATGATAGGCTCCATCAGAACAGGACCAGCCTTCGGACAAAGCACCTTGAATGCCTGATGAGCAACCAATTCAAATGACAACTGGTCAGAGTCTACCGGGTGGAAGCTACCATCCGTCAATGTCACTTTCATGCCTGTCATTGGGAAACCTCCGAGAACACCGTTGCTCAAGCAATCAGCAAAGCCTTTCTGAACAGAAGGTATGAATTCCTTAGGCACGTTACCACCTTTCACCTCATTGATGAACTGCAAGTCGCCTTCTGTGTAGTCTTCGTCCTTAGGAGCGATAGTTACATCAATACAAGCAAACTTACCACGACCACCAGACTGCTTCTTATAAGTTTCGCGACTCTGTGCCGTACGAGTAATAGCCTCCTTATAATTAACCTGAGGTTTACCTTGATTACATTCTACCTTGAACTCACGCTTCAAACGGTCGATAATAATATCAAGGTGAAGCTCACCCATACCGGAAATAATAGTCTGTCCACTCTGCTCATCTGTACGAACAGTAAAGGTTGGATCTTCCTCAGCAAGCTTAGCAAGACCGTTATCCATCTTAGCAACGTCAGCCTGACTCTTTGGTTCAACAGCAATAGAAATCACCGTATCAGGGAATGTCATGGACTCCAATACGATTGGATGATTCTCATCACAGAGTGTATCACCGGTACGGATATCCTTGAAACCAACTCCTGCTCCAATATCACCTGCATCGATAGAATCCATAGGTATCTCCTGCTTAGAGTTCATCTGGAACAGACGACTGATGCGCTCACGCTTACCGGAGCGTGGATTGTATACATAAGAACCTGCAGCAATCTTACCCGAATAAACACGGAAGAACACCAAACGGCCCATGAATGGATCAGTAGCAATCTTGAAAGCAAGTGCAGAAGTCGGAGCATCCTCTGAAGGTTTACGATCCTCTTCCTCGTCAGTATCAGGATTAGTACCTACGATATTCGGTGTATCAAGTGGTGAAGGCAGGAATGCACATACATAATCAAGAAGTGGTTGCACACCTTTATTCTTGTATGAAGAACCGAGCAACATCGGGCAGCACTCCATTGCTACGGTACCCTTACGGATAGCACGAAGCAACATCTCTTCTGAGATTTCCTTACCATCAAGGTAAAGTTCCATAACTTCATCATCAAAGTTTGCTGCACCCTCAACAAGTTTCTCACGCCATTCAGCAGCTTCATCAGCAAGGTCAGCAGGTATTTCTTCTACATCATACTCTGCGCCCATGGTCTCGTCATGCCACAAGATAGCCTTCATCTTAAGCAGGTCTACGACACCCTTGAAGTTTTCCTCTGCACCGATAGGAATCTGGATAGCAATAGGATTAGCACCCAAGATATCCTTCATCTGCTGGACCGTCTCAAAGAAGTTAGCTCCTGAACGGTCCATCTTGTTCACGTAACCGATACGTGGTACATTGTATTTATCAGCCTGACGCCATACGGTTTCTGACTGTGGCTGAACACCATCAGCAGCAGAATAAGTAGCGACAGCACCATCAAGCACACGCAGAGAACGTTCAACTTCAGCTGTAAAGTCAACGTGTCCCGGAGTATCAATCAAGTTGATCTTATATGACTTGCCCTCGTAGTTCCAGTTACAAGTAGTGGCAGCAGAGGTAATTGTAATACCGCGCTCCTGCTCCTGAGCCATCCAGTCCATTGTAGCTGCACCATCATGAACCTCACCAATCTTGTGAGTCTTACCTGTATAGAACAGGATACGTTCTGATGTAGTAGTCTTACCAGCATCAATGTGGGCCATGATACCGATGTTACGAGTCAAATGTAAATCGCGATTTGCCATTTTCTTTTTACCTTTATTGATTAGAATCTGAAATGAGCGAATGCACGGTTAGCCTCTGCCATGCGGTGCATATCTTCCTTACGCTTGAATGCACCACCCTGATTGTTGTATGCATCCATAATCTCAGCAGCAAGCTTCTCTGCCATTGACTTTCCACCGCGCTTACGGGCGAAAGCAATCAAATTCTTCATTGAGATACTCTCCTTACGATCAGGACGGATTTCCGTAGGAACCTGGAAGGTAGCACCACCGATACGGCGACTCTTTACCTCAACTTGAGGAGTGATGTTATCCAAAGCCTGTTTCCAGATTTCGAGTGCAGGCTTTTCTTCCTTAGCCATCTTCTCTTTCACTGTATCAAGAGCCTTGTAGAAAATCTCGTATGAAATGGTCTTCTTACCATCATACATCAAATGGTTCACGAACTTTGAAACCTTTTGGTCATTGTAAACCGGATCCGGAAGGATCACACGTTTCTTTGGTTTTGCTTTTCTCATTTTGTTTTGAAAAATAAATTCTGCTTGGGGTTGTTATTCATGTTCTTCAATATCCGCACCCGGACATTTACTCAACCTGCGTTCAACAATTCTCCAGCAAAACGTTTGAATAAAAAAATCTTTGGCCTTGTAATTTACTTCTTACCTGCCTTTGGACGCTTAGCACCATACTTTGAACGACGCTGTGTACGGTTTGCAACGCCTGCGGTATCAAGTGTACCACGAACGATGTGATAGCGTACACCAGGAAGATCTTTCACACGACCACCACGAACAAGTACAATACTATGCTCCTGAAGGTTGTGACCTTCTCCGGGGATGTAAGAGTTTACTTCCTTCTGGTTTGTCAAACGAACACGAGCAACCTTACGCATTGCTGAGTTAGGCTTCTTAGGAGTCGTTGTGTAAACACGAACACAAACACCACGACGCTGTGGACAGTTGTCCAAAGCCGGAGACTTGCTCTTGTCTACGATGTCCTTTCTGCCTTTTCTTACTAACTGTGAAATTGTAGGCATAATTTTACTTTTTAATTTATATATTTTATTTTGTTTATTATCAACAGATTACGAACAGTGCTCAATAAAGCCTATTTCGGGCTGCAAAGGTACAAACAAATCTTCAAACTACCTAACTATAAAGACAACATAAAGTCTACATCTTATACAAATTTGCAAGATATAGATTTTATTAACATTTATTTTAAACAAATAAAAACCTCCACCACTCACTTTCAAGGAGGGGAGTTCCGAACTGATAAGGTTTTATTTGCCAGTAGTTCTTTATGTCCTTTATATAACAGAACACTCAAAACAAGCAGACTTCGCTTATCAATCTCACATAAAACATACAAGATATAGTGTTGACATCCCATTCTAAGAACCCCATCGCAAGTTCATTCTCCCTCCCTTGGGAGATGCAGGGGTAGGTGTCAGCGGCTTTCCTACGACTCCGTTTCCGGCATCTTGAATGGCGTGGCTATTCGCTCTTGCTGCTCTGGAATTGTGATTTTTCCAAACTGCTGCTCGTAGTTATACAGGTTTTCCTGCAAAGCCTGAAGCAAACGCTTGGCATGTTCGGGGGCCATGACGACACGAGCACTGACCTCCGGCTTTGGCATCCCAGGCAACATTGTTGCAAAATCAAGCACAAAATCAGAACTTGAATGTGTTATCAAAGCCAGATTAGCATAGACACCTTTCGCTATTTCCGGTTTCAAATCTATTTGCAGACCCTGCTGCTGATTGTTATCATTTTCCATATATAATAATGTATATAAAAGATTATTGTTTAACTTATGGCAAAGATAAGAAAAAAACTTGAAACCACAAGAAACATCTCATCTAAGAATAGATAACAAATATAGTCGCATTCCATTTCCATAAAATAATGCTTTAATTATGATTCACGCTGTCAAATGAGATTTATTCTATAAACATTTTGTAAATTTGCATACAACAGTGGGATTGTTCTATGTCATGCAAATACATGAATACCATGGAAATTCTTAGGACTATATCCCGTCAACACAATGCAGGCAATTGCAATTTCGAATTAAATTTGTAATTTTAAGGGTATGAAAATAGCTATCATTGGTGGTGGTGCAGCTGGATTCATGGCTGCTATCACAGCGCAAAAGACTGATCCGGCAAGCAAAGTAACAATCTTTGAACGGGCACAAAAAGTGCTGGCAAAGGTAGAAATGACAGGTGGCGGACGCTGTAATGTCACTAACAGCTTTGCCACTATCACGGATATGAAACAGGCGTATCCGCGTGGAGACAAGCTCATGAAACGACTGATGAAAACATTCAGCTATGAAGATACTTACAAATGGTTTGAGAAACATGGTGTTCCATTAGTTACACAGGAGGATGAATGCGTCTTTCCAAAAGCACAGGATGCTCATGCTGTCATCGACTGCTTAGTGCACCAGGTTCGCGAATTAGGGATAACGGTGTGTTGTAAACATCGACTCACAGACATCTGCCAGAAAGAAGATGGAAGTTTTGAACTTATGTTTGAGAATGCCTCTCGTCGCAGTTTCCACCGCGTCATCGTGACAACAGGAGGATCGCCCCATACCCGTGGTTTGGATTATCTTGCTCGTCTTGGGCACAAAATAGAGCACCCCGTACCCTCGCTCTTTACATTTAATATCACAGACCGTTCTTTCTGCAATCTGATGGGAACGGTTGCAGACCCTGTTGTGACGGCAATACCGGGCACAAAGATGCGTGCAGAAGGAGCATTGCTTGTGACCCATTGGGGCATGAGCGGTCCGGCTGTATTGAAATTGTCGTCATATGCCGCCCGCTGGCTCGCAGAACACGACTACAAGTCTCCGCTTGCTGTCAGCTGGACAGGCAGACGAACACGGCAGGAAGTAGAAGAAGAACTCTTGCAATTGCAGACTATTAATCCGCGCAAGCAACTTGGTACACTGCATCCCTTTGGACTTCCTTCACGCTTATGGCTCTATATTTTGAACAAACTTGGTTTGAACGCAGCAAAACCATGGGGAGAAATCGGCCGTAAGACACTGAACCGTTTGGTAGAGACGTTAGTCAACGATCAGTACACCATTGCGGGCAAAGGTTCTTTCCGTGAGGAGTTCGTGACTTGTGGCGGTGTAAGTCTTCAATCGGTCAATGTAAAAACGCTCGAAAGCAAAGTTTGTCCGGGTCTGTTCTTTGCAGGAGAAGTTTTGGATATCGATGCCATTACAGGAGGGTTCAACCTGCAAGCAGCATGGACAACAGGAGTCGTGGAAGGGCTATCGGCTGTTATCCCTAACATAATTAAAGTACAGTAGTTTCTGCCTCTCACTATTTTTACACATATCCAGAATGACAGAGATTCACACTTACATTTCAGAGAATAGTTCTTATGTGTTCGCCCAATAGGAGACAAGTGGAGTGATAAAACTCAAAATAATATATTTTCATCTTAATTAAAAATAGTCATATGAAGAAAGGAATTATTTGTATTGAAACAGAATGGCAGATTACCACTCAAAGTAACAAAAGAAATATCAACACAGAACCTCTTATCAGATTTCTTCATGAGCTCAATAATGCTCCTTATATTTACCGAAGAGTTGTAACCAGAGAAGAACTAAGATATTATCTAAAAAAATTCCATAACAAAGAGTACAATAATTACGGTATATTTTATTTCAGTTTTCATGGAGATACTCATGAGATTGTACTTGAAGGAGAAAAAGAAAGAATCTCTTTAAGTGAACTTGCAGAGATGAGTAATGGATTATTCAAAAACAAATACGTTCACTTCAGTAGTTGTAGAACATTGCTTGGCTCCGATAATGAACTACAAGAATTTGTTGAAGAATCGGGAGCTAAATTCGTTTCTGGATATACAAAATCTGTTGATACAGATTACTCTGCCATTCATGACATAGCCCTTATAGAGGAAATTCTTAATAGCAATCGTAATGTCCCACTATTGAAAAGAATGTACAAGCTATATGGAGGATTAGAAGAAAAATTAGGTTTCAAGACCTCAGAAAACATAAAATAACTATATTACCAACTTTTACAAGGAGTTTCCTAAGCCGAACTCGTGTAGTCATTGATAAAACAGACTCTTTTTGCTGGATATTAATAAACCATGAATAAAAGTAATACAAGTCATTTGATTTCTGTGGTCATACCCATATATAATGCAGAAGACACACTTCGCGAGTGTGTGCAAAGTGTTTTGAGACAATCTTATCCTGATTATGAATTGATTTTAGTTGACGATGGTAGCAGCGATAACAGTTCTACAATTTGCGATGAGTATGTAAATCTGGTGAATGTCACCATCATTCATCAACAGAACAAAGGTCGAACTGCTGCCAGACATGAAGGAGTAAAGAATGCAAAGGGTGCATGGATAGCTTTTGTTGACTCTGACGACCAATTAGAACCACATGCCCTCGAAAAATTTTCAGAACGGATTGACGAGCAAACCGACATTATCTTCGGCAATGGGTCATCCTTGCCCATACCTGAAACCAAAACTATAGGAATTCAGAATTTCAGACACCTTGCAGTGCTTGGAGAAGGAACTATTGGCGTCCCATGGGGAAGTTTATTCAGAAAAGAATTGCTCACACCCTATATCTTCGATTTACCGAAAGAGTTAGAGATGGGTGAAGACTATATTTATTGGCTTAGAATGATTTTTACAACCGAGCGTCCAGTAGCTGTCATCAAGGAAAATCTCTATAGAAAAGGCATCGAACACACCAGCAACAACTTTCATTGGACAGCTGCATATTGCCAGATGCTCAATATCTTCCGCATGAACGCGATACCAGAGAAACAACAACCAGAGTTTCTTGCAAACACTGTCACAGACAGAATAACCAACCTATTAGCTGTTGCAGTATGCGAACCTCGCAGCAAATGGATACGTCATCCCTTTTATCTCGAACTTCGGACAGACATGAAGAAAACAGCAATCACATTCACCCCTAAACAGTATATCTTCCTCTCTATCCTCAACCGAAGACTCAGACGGTTATATTACATACTGTCAAAACAAATACACAAATTAAGATAGCAACAGAAGCTTTGAGTTACAGTAAGAGAGAAATTAAGACCTATGAGTAATAGAAGAGAACACCTAATATAAGTCATCTTCTTTAATACTCCATTTTATCGCCTTGCAATTTGCATCAGATCACCACGCATTTTGACTCAAATCAGAGTGTGAGTTGAGTCAGATTACCCGATGATATGACTTGAGTTACACCGCAAAAATAACGCATCCAATGCCCTACTCTACCATAAAGAGCATGTAAGAAAGGCTGAAGTTGAAGGATTGTAAACAAAAAAGGCTGCGACATTTCTGCCACAGCCTTATATAGGGTCAAGAATATAATCTTTTATTCTGTAACGACCTCACGCTCTGTGAAGTCGAGCACATTCTTGCGGTTAGCCTGCATGCGCTCATATTCTTCTTTCGAGCCTACAACTAATTTGTCCCACTGGCGGAGACCTGTACCTGCAGGTATCAAGTGACCACAGATTACATTTTCCTTCATGCCTTCGAGACGATCCTGCTTCCCACGGATAGCAGCCTCATTGAGCACCTTGGTTGTTTCCTGGAACGAAGCTGCACTCATGAAGCTCTTGGTTGCAAGAGCTGCACGTGTGATACCCTGGAGAATCTGAGTTGAAGTTGCAGCAACGGCATCACGCACCTGAACCGGTTTCAAGTCGCGGCGCTTCAAGGAAGAGTTCTCATCGCGGAGTTTGCGGGCTGAAACAATCTGACCGGCCTTCAGAACCTCTGAATCACCAGCATCAGTTACTACCTTCTTACCCCAGATGCGGTCGTTCTCTTCAGCAAAGTCGAGCTTATCAACCATTTCCTGTTCAAGGAATGTCGTATCTCCCGGATCGTCAATGCGAACCTTACGCATCATCTGACGAACAATTATTTCGAAGTGTTTATCGTTAATCTTCACACCCTGGAGACGGTAAACATCCTGAACTTCATTCACGATATACTCCTGAACGGCCGTAGGACCCTTGATTGCCAAGATGTCGCTCGGTGTGATAACACCATCAGAAAGTGGTGTACCGGCACGCACGGCATCATGCTCCTGTACAAGTATCTGCTTGGAAAGTGATACAAGATACTTCTTCTGGTCGCCGGTCTTAGAGGTAACAATAATCTCGCGGTTGCCACGTTTCACCTTACCCATAGTTACCTCACCGTCGATTTCAGAAACGACTGCAGGGTTAGATGGGTTGCGAGCTTCAAAGAGCTCGGTTACACGAGGAAGACCACCGGTGATATCGCCGGCACCACCAACGGCACGAGGAATCTTGACTAACGTTGTACCTGTTCTGACAGTAGCACCGTCTTCTACGACAACGTGACCACCTACAGGGAAGTTATAGGTACCGATGACCTCGCCATTGGCACCGATAATGTCACAGGCTGGAAGCTTTGACTTATCCTTGGAATCGGTGATAATTTTTTCAGTCAGACCGGTTGTATCATCGGTTTCTGCATGGAACGTAACACCTTCAACAACATCTTTAAACTTCAACGTACCTGCATACTCAGATACGATGACAGCATTGAATGGGTCCCACTTAGCAATAAGGTCGCCCGGTTTTACGCGGTTGCCCTGCTTGAAGTAGAGTGAAGAACCATAAGGTACGTTGAGCGTACTCAATACAATCTCGGTGTTAGGATCTACGAAGCGTATTTCAGCCAAACGGCTCACAACCATCTGGCAGTCCTTGTCGTCATCATCCTTGAACGGAACCGTACGAAGTTCATCGAACTCAACCTTAGCTTCGTTCTTGGCAACAATGCTTGCATTGGCTGCAGCGTTACCAGCGACACCACCGGCGTGGAACGTACGGAGGGTCAACTGTGTACCCGGCTCACCAATAGCCTGTGCAGCAATGACACCGGCTGCCTCGCCAAGCTGTACCATACGGGCAGTGGCAAGATTGCGGCCATAGCATTTCATACATACGCCATGCTTGCTTTCACAGGTGAGCACCGAACGGATCTCAACCATTTCAATAGGAGATTCATCGATAATCTTAGCCTTGTCCTCATTGATTTCCTCACCAGCACGAACGATGATTTCACCCGTTGTTGGGTGGATAACGTCGTGAACAGATACACGACCAAGAATGCGTTCATAGAGTGAAGAGATAATCTCATCGCCATTCTTCAACGCACGGCATTCAAGACCACGCAGTGTACCACAGTCTTCCTCGGTGATAATCACATCATGGGATACGTCGACAAGACGACGGGTCAGATAACCTGCGTCGGCTGTCTTCATAGCTGTATCGGCCAAACCCTTACGAGCACCGTGAGAAGAAATAAAGTATTCGAGCACAGACATACCTTCCTTGAAGTTAGAAAGGATAGGGTTCTCGATAATCTGCTGACCTTCGGCACCAGCCTTCTGTGGCTTAGCCATCAGACCACGCATACCGGAAAGCTGCTTAATCTGGTCCTTAGAACCACGGGCACCGGAGTCGAGCATCATATATACAGCGTTGAAACCCTGATCGGCCTCGGTCATCTGCTTCATCAGAATGTTACCAAGGTCATTGTTGACATGGGTCCATGCATCAATTACCTGATTGTAGCGCTCGGTATCTGTGATGAAACCCATTTCATAGTTGGCTTTGATCTGATCAACTTCGGCCTGGCCCTTGCCAACAATCTTAGCTTTCTCCTCCGGGATAATAATATCATCGAGGTTGAAAGAAAGACCTGCAACGTAGGCCATACGATAACCCAAGTTCTTGATTCCGTCAAGGAATGAGCAGGCACGAGCCATACCGACCGCCTTGATTACATCAGAGATAATGCCACGCAAGGTTTTCTTTGAAATGACATCATTGAAGAAGCCTACTTCATCGGGAATAATCTGATTGACAATGACACGACCAACAGAAGTTTCAACCATATGGCGAACAGGTTTGTCATCAACCAAATCTTCAACAATACACTTAATCTTGGCATGCAGATCGCAGCGACCTTCATTGTGTGCAATGATAGCCTCTTCCGGGCCATAGAATGTCAGACCTTCACCCTGTGCACCAGGACGCATCTTGGTGATATAGTAAAGACCAAGCACCATATCCTGAGAAGGAACCGTGATAGGAGCACCATTGGCTGGGTTCAGAATGTTGTGGCTCTGAAGCATCAGTATCTGTGCCTCAAGGACAGCCTCATTGCTCAATGGAAGGTGAACAGCCATTTGGTCACCATCGAAGTCGGCATTGAACGCCGTACAAGCCAATGGATGAAGCTGGATAGCCTTGCCTTCAATAAGTTTTGGCTGGAAAGCCTGAATACCCAAACGGTGCAGTGTCGGTGCACGGTTCAACATGACAGGATGACCCTTCATCACGTTCTCAAGAATATCCCAGATAACCGGCTCACGGCGGTCTACAATCTTCTTGGCACTCTTAACTGTTTTCACGATACCGCGCTCAATAAGCTTACGGATAATGAATGGTTTATACAGTTCGGCAGCCATGAGTTTAGGCAAACCACACTCGCCCATCTTCAATTCAGGACCTACAACGATAACTGAACGCGCAGAATAGTCGACACGTTTACCAAGGAGGTTCTGACGGAAACGTCCCTGCTTACCCTTCAAAGAGTCAGAGAGAGACTTCAACGGACGGTTGCTTTCGCTCTTCACGGCAGAAGCCTTGCGAGAGTTGTCGAACAAAGAGTCGACTGCTTCCTGGAGCATACGCTTCTCATTACGGAGGATTACTTCAGGAGCCTTAATTTCCATCAGTCGTTTCAAACGATTGTTACGAATGATGACACGACGATAGAGATCGTTCAAGTCAGAGGTTGCAAAACGGCCACCATCCAACGGAACGAGCGGACGAAGCTCTGGCGGAATAACAGGAACAATCTTCATGATCATCCACTCAGGCTTGTTGACTCCCTTCGATGCACGGAAAGCCTCTACAACCTGAAGGCGCTTCAAAGCTTCGGTCTTGCGCTGCTGGCTGCCGTCATTGTTTGCACGGTCGCGCAATTCATAGCTAAGACCATCAAGGTCAATATCCATCAACAAATCATAGATAGCCTCGGCACCCATCTTGGCAACAAACTTATTAGGATCGCTGTCATCAAGATAGTCGTTATTAGGATCTACCTGATTATCAAGAATATCGAAGTATTCATCTTCTGACAGAAGATCCATCTTGTGAGAACCATTCAGTTCTACACCGTCAGCATCCTTCTTGCCTTCCATAGCACCTGGTTTGATGACGATATACTTTTCGTAGTAAATGACAGCATCAAGCTTCTTGGTTGGCAGACCGAGCAGATAACCAATCTTGTTGGGCAATGAACGGAAATACCAGATATGTGCAACCGGCACAACGAGTTCTATATGACCAGAACGCTCACGACGTACTTTCTTCTCAGTCACTTCTACACCGCATCGGTCACAGACAATGCCTTTATAGCGAATACGCTTATACTTTCCACAGGCGCACTCATAGTCGCGTGTAGGACCAAAGATGCGTTCACAGAAAAGACCGTCGCGTTCAGGCTTGTATGTTCGATAATTTATGGTTTCAGGTTTGGTAACCTCACCATACGAATTTTCCAGGATTTCCTCCGGAGAGGCAAGTCCAAGGGTAATTTTCGTGAAATTATTCTTTACTTTTGAATCTTTCTTAAAAGCCATATTTATCTTTCAATTAGGGTGTTCACATTAATCGAGTTTGATGCTCAGACCAAGACCACGAAGTTCATGCAGTAATACGTTGAGTGACTCTGGAATACCAGGTGTCGGCATTGGGTCACCTTTCACGATAGCCTCGTAAGCCTTGCTACGTCCAACAGTATCATCTGACTTGATAGTCAGGATCTCTTGCAATACGTGGCTTGCACCAAAGGCTTCGATAGCCCAGACTTCCATTTCTCCGAAACGCTGACCACCAAACTGTGCCTTACCACCAAGTGGCTGTTGTGTAATAAGTGAGTATGGGCCGATTGAACGGGCATGCATCTTATCCTCAACCATGTGGCCTAACTTCAAGAAGTAGGTGATACCTACAGTTGCAGGCTGGTCGAACTTCTCACCAGTTTCACCGTCATAGATATAGGTAGAACAGAGGTTAGGCAGGCCAGCCTTGTCAGTCCATTCCTTCAAGTCCTCCAACTTAGCACCATCGAAGATTGGTGTTGCAAACTTACATCCCAACTTCTGACCGGCAGCACCAAGGATAGCTTCGAAAATCTGTCCCAAGTTCATACGGGAAGGCACACCCATTGGGTTAAGTACCAAGTCTACAGGACGACCGTCTTCAAGGAACGGCATATCCTCTGTGCGGACAACCTTTGAAACAATACCCTTGTTACCATGACGACCGGCAAGCTTGTCACCAACCTGTATCTTACGCTTCTTGGCAACATAGACCTTAGCCATCTGCAGAATACCAGAAGGAAGTTCGTCGCCGATTGAAATAGCAAACTTCTTGCGCTTCATTTCAGCATCGAGCAGCTTATACTTGCGGATATAGTTCATGATGAGTTTCTGAATGAGTGCATTCGTGTGGTCATCATCTGTCCAGTTATTACTCTGGATTCCATCAAACTCAAGGTTCTTCAATGTAGGAACAGTGAACTTGCTACCCTTGGTAATAATCTCAGCACCAGTGTAATCTTTCACACCTTGAGAAATCTTACCTTCAGTAAGCGTCATCAGTTTGTCTACAAGAATATCCTTCAAGTCGTTGTTCTTTGCCTCATACTCTTCATCTATCTTTGCAAGGAGTATCTTATCCTGCTTCTTGGAATCGCGGGTCTTGACAGCACGAGAGAACAGCTTCTTGTCGATAACGACACCGCTCAATGAAGGATTGGCCTTCAATGAAGAGTCTTTCACATCGCCAGCCTTATCACCGAAGATTGCACGGAGCAACTTCTCTTCAGGAGAAGGATCGCTCTCACCCTTTGGAGAAATCTTACCAATGAGGATATCACCTGGCTCTACACGTGCACCAACACGGATTACACCATTATCATCGAGATCTTTGGTTGCTTCCTCACTGACGTTTGGAATATCTGATGTGAATTCCTCAACACCACGCTTGGTCTCACGAACATCAAGAGAATATTCGTCTACGTGAACAGAGGTAAGCACATCCTCGCGCACCATACGCTCTGAAATAACGACAGCATCCTCGTAGTTGTAACCCTTCCAAGGGATATAGGCAACAAGCAAGTTGCGACCAAGTGCCAATTCACCATTCTCGGTAGCATAACCTTCTGTCAGGATATCTCCTGCCTTGACACGCTGTCCCTTGTCACAGATAGGACGAAGGTCGATGGTCATATTCTGATTGGTACGACGGAACTTAGGAATGCGATATTCCTTTAACGCAGGCTCAAAGCTGACAAACTCGTCTTCTTCTGTGCGGTCATAAAGAATGCGTATTGTCGTTGCATCAACATATTCAATAACACCGTCACCTTCAGCTGTAATCATTGTACGTGAATCCTCACATACCTGCTTCTCAAGTCCGGTACCTACAATAGGTGCATCATTGTGAATCAATGGCACAGCCTGACGCATCATATTACATCCCATCAATGCACGGTGACCGTCATCATGCTCCAAGAATGGAATCAAGGAAGCTGAAACAGATGCAATCTGCTGTGGTGAAACGTCTACCAAATCAACTTGGTCAGGAGTTACTACTGGGTAGTCTGCATCCTGACGACACTTTACCGTATCTCTCTGGAAGGCACCATCTACAGAAAGGGGTGCATTTCCTTGACCGATAATTTTGTCTTCTTCCTCTTCTGCTGTCAGATAAACGACATCCTTGTTATCCATGTCTACTTTTGCATTGTTAACCTTACGATAAGGGGTAACGATGAAACCAAGATCATTGATCTTTGCATAGATACAGAGGGAAGATATCAAACCGATATTTGGCCCTTCAGGACTCTCAATTGGACAGAGACGACCATAGTGAGTATAGTGTACGTCACGAACCTCGAAACCTGCACGCTCACGTGACAGACCACCAGGGCCAAGAGCAGACAGACGACGCTTGTGAGTAACCTCGGCAAGTGGGTTTGTCTGGTCCATGAACTGGCTCAACGGATTGGTTCCAAAGAACGAGTTGATAACGCTTGAGATAGTCTTTGCATTAATAAGATCAGTCGGAGTGAACACTTCATTGTCACGAACGTTCATACGCTCACGAATAGTGCGGCTCATGCGTGCCAGACCAATGGCAAATTGATTGGCAAGCTGTTCTCCTACTGTGCGCACACGGCGGTTACTCAAGTGGTCGATATCATCAACAGTGGCATTGGAATTAACCAACTGGATGAGATATTTTATGATTTCAATAACATCGTCTTTAGTCAACACACGGGTATCCATGTCTGTGTCGAGCCCCAACTTCTTATTGATACGGTAACGTCCTACCTCACCGAGGTCATAACGCTTATCCGAGAAGAACAGGTTCTGGAAGACTTCACGTGCACTGGCATCATCTGCAGGATCAGCATTGCGCAACTGGCGATAGATGTAGTTGACGGCTTCTTTCTCAGAGTTGCTGGGATCCTTTGACAGTGTATTGAAAATAATGGTGTACTTATTGGCTGCCTCTGCGTCTTTATGAAGCAGGATTGTTGAAGCACCACTTTCGAGAATCTCGTCGATATTATCTTCGGTCAACTCGGTTTCGCGCTCCATGATGACTTCGTTACGCTCAATAGATACAACTTCACCCGTATCCTCATCTACGAAGTCCTCATTCCAACTCTTCAACACGCGCGCTGCCAACTTACGACCGATAGCAGCCTTCATGTTCTTCTTGTTGACCTTCAACTCTTCAGCAAGGTCAAAAATCTGCAAGATATCTTTATCCTGCTCATAGCCCATTGCACGAAGAAGGGTTGTTACCGGCAGCTTCTTCTTACGGTCGATATAGGCATACATGACATTATTGATGTCTGTAGCAAATTCAATCCATGAACCCTTGAAAGGGATGATACGTGCACTATAAAGAACAGTTCCATTGGCATGGATGCCTTGCCCGAAGAACACACCTGGTGAACGGTGTAACTGTGAAACAACAACTCGCTCGGCACCATTAATGACAAACGTACCATTGGAGGTCATATAAGGAATTGTTCCCAAGAAAACATCCTGAATGAATGTACCGAAATCCTCATGATCAGGATCGGTGCAATACAGTTTCATCTTAGCCTTTAAAGGTACACTATAAGTCAGGCCACGTTCGAGACACTCATCAATAGAGTAACGAGGTGGGTCAATATAGTAATCCAAGAACTCAAGAACGAAATTGTTACGTGTATCGGTGATAGGGAAGTTCTCTGCGAACACCTTATAGAGACCGTCGTTCTTGCGTTCCTCAGGCGGAGTATCCAACTGTAAGAAGTCACGGAAAGACTTCAGCTGCACATCGAGAAAATCTGGATATGGCAGCGGATTATGCACGCTGGCAAAATTTACTCTGTTATCAACAACTTTTGTCATATATTAATATTTAATTGGCCCAACCGGGCTAATAAGCTTCATCAGCCTAATCAGGCTAATTATGTATAAAAGACACAAAAAGGTTAGGACCAACCTACTTGGAAGATCCTAACCGTATTTAAAGAAAAACTGTAATTCTGAATTACTTCAGCTCTACCTTGGCACCAGCCTCTTCGATAACCTTCTTCAGGTTCTCAGCCTCGTCCTTAGCAACGCCTTCCTTAATTGTAGAAGGAGCACCATCTACGAGATCCTTAGCTTCTTTCAGACCAAGACCGCAAGCTTCCTTAACAGCCTTCACAACCTGAAGCTTTGTAGCACCAACTTCAGCGAGGACTACGTCGAATGAAGACTTCTCCTCTGCTGCAGCTGCACCACCAGCAGCAGGACCAGCAGCTACAGCAACAGCTGCAGCGGCAGGCTCAATACCATACTCGTCCTTCAGGACTGTTGCCAACTCATTTACTTCCTTAACAGTAAGATTTACTAATTCTTCTGCAATAGCTTTAATGTCTGCCATTTTATTCTAAAATTTAATTGTTCTTGTTAAAATTATGTTTTGACTCTATAATTGAATGCTGTTCAACTATTATTCAGGACGCTCGCCTAAAGTCTTGAGCACACCATGGATGGTGTTTGCGCCTGACTGAAGAGCAGAAACAACGTTCTTTGCAGGAGACTGCAACAGAGAAACGATCTCTGCGATAACTTCGTTCTTGCTCTTGAGGGCTGCAAGTTCTGCAAGCTTATCAGCACCAACATAGATGCTTTCCTCTGCATATGCAGCCTTGAGTGCAGGAATTCCTTCCTTTTCGTATTCCTTCAGCAACTTGGCAGGAACATTAGCTGTTGTCGTAAACATAACAGCTGTAGTACCTTTCAGTGTGCCATATAAAGGTTCAAAATCAATATCCGAAGCCTCGAAAGCCTTGTGCAGAAGTTTGTTCTTCACAACGACCATCTTGATTTCGCTCTTGAAGCACTTGCGGCGAAGTGTACTCGTAGCCTCTGCATTCAGTCCGGTAAGGTCTACCAGATAGAAATGAGGATACTCTTTCAGCTTCTCGCCAAGTTCAACGATAATAGTATCTTTTACTTCTTTCTTCATTGTACAAAACTTTTAGAGTTATTCAACTGATTTAGGATCAATTTTGATACCCTTACTCATAGTGCTTGAAATAAAGATACTCTTGATATATGTACCTTTAGCAGCAGCAGGCTTCAATTTGATAACTGTCTGGATAAATTCCTTCGCGTTACCGAAAATCTGCTCAGGGGTCATTGATACCTTACCGATTGAGGTATGGATAATACCAGCCTTATCAACCTTAAAGTCAATCTTACCCTGTTTAACTTCCTTTACTGCCTTGGCAACATCCATTGTTACAGTACCACTCTTGGGGTTTGGCATCAAACCACGAGGACCGAGTACACGGCCTAAAGGTCCAATCTTACCCATGCAAGACGGCATAGTGATGATGACGTCAATGTCGGTCCAACCACCTTTGATTTTCTCAACATATTCATCAAGACCAGCATAATCAGCACCAGCTTCCTTTGCGGCAGCTTCCTGATCAGGAGTACAGAGTGCAAGCACACGAACAGTCTTACCAGTTCCGTTAGGCAGTGAAACGACACCGCGAACCATCTGGTTAGCCTTACGTGGGTCAACGCCCAGACGTACATCAATATCCAGAGACGCATCAAACTTTGTTGTGGTAATTTCCTTAACAAGCTCTGCAGCCTCTTTCAATGTGTATGCCTTCCCTGCTTCAACCTTATCAGCTACTGATTTTTGATTTTTTGTCAGTTTACTCATTTTCTTAATTGAAGTTTTAAATTATTTACCAGGGAAGTCCCCTTTTACAGTAATACCCATACTACGAGCAGTACCAGCAATCAGCTTCATGGCCGACTCAATTGTAAAGCAGTTGAGGTCATTCATCTTATCTTCAGCAATAGCCTTAATTTGTTCCCAGGTTACACTGGCAACCTTCTGACGGTTAGGCTGTGCAGAAGCAGTCTTAATCTTGGCAGCCTCTTTCAGCTGAACAGCTGCAGGAGGAGTCTTGATAATGAAGCTAAATGACTTATCTGTATAGTATGTGATAACAACAGGTAGGATTTTACCTGCCTTATCCTGGGTACGGGCGTTGAACTCCTTGCAGAATCCCATAATATTGATACCCTTAGAACCCAATGCAGGGCCTACTGGAGGTGAAGGATTCGCAGCGCCACCCTTAATCTGTAATTTGATTAAACCAGCAACTTCTTTAGCCATTTTCTTTGTTAATATTAAAAATTGATTTTTATAAAAGGTCAGTCTCTTCCGTAACGAAGCTTAACTTTCCTTTTCTACTTGCATAAAACTTAACTCTAACGGAGTCTTACGTCCGAAGATCTTGACCATCACTTTCAGTTTATGCTTCTCGGCATTAACCTCTTCGATTACACCGCTGAAGCCGCTGAATGGGCCGTCTGTCACTTTCACCGTCTCATCTACAACATATGGGATATCAACAGTATCCTCAATTTCTGTAACTTCGGCAGTTCCCAACATCCTGTTAATCTCAGACTGTGGGACAGGTGAGGGCTCATCCAAACCTCCAAGGAAACCTAAACAGTTAGGCATGAAGCGCAGAGTGTGCGCAACATCACCAACCAGGTTAGCCTCAACAAAGATGTAGCCTGGAAGAGAAATCTTTTCCTTCACCACTCTTTTGCCATTACGCAAGGAAGCATGTTTCTCCACCGGTATCAGAACCTGAGAGACATGCGTACTCAGCAACTCATTATGCTTCAATTCGGCTTCGATATATTCTTTCAGCTTAGCCTCTTTTCCGCTAACGGCGCGCAGTACATACCATTTGTTTCCTGTTTCAGCCATTTCCCGAAAATTAATTTGGATAAATTGTACTCATCACGAACCTGAACAAACTGTCCATCGCGAACACTACCAGTGCAATGACAAGGGAAGCAGATAATACAACCATTGCACTGTGGGTCAGTTCGGCACGTGTTGGCCAAGTAGTCTTATGCGCAAGCTCATCATAGCAAGCTTTGCAATAATTTACTATCTTTTCAAACATATTATCTTCTATTTAGCACGGGAAGCAGGACTCGAACCCACGACCCTCGGTTTTGGAGACCGATGCTCTACCAACTGAGCTATTCCCGTAAGTGAGTTTCCGCTACAACAAGTAACGGAAACTCTTATTTCATAATGACTTCAGTCTTAATTACTTAACGTCATCAAGGATTGCGGTAATCTGACCAGAACCTACCGTACGACCACCCTCACGGATAGCGAAACGGAGACCTTCGTTCAGAGCAACCTTGTAGATCAATTCAACCTCAATCTCAACGTTATCACCAGGCATAACCATTTCAACGCCTTCTGGCAACTTGATTTCACCGGTACAGTCCATTGTACGGAGATAGAACTGAGGACGATACTTGTTACCGAATGGAGTATGACGGCCACCTTCTTCTTTCTTCAATACATAGATAGAAGCCTTGAAGTGATCGTGAGGAGTAATAGCACCCGGGTGCACAACTACCATACCACGCTTAACTTCAGCCTTGTCAATACCACGGAGCAACAAACCTACGTTGTCACCAGCCTGACCTTCAGCAAGGTTCTTGCGGAACATCTCTACACCTGTGATGACAGACTTCTTATCTTCACCAAGACCAAGGAGCTGAACTTCGTCACCTACCTTGCAGACACCGGTTTCGATACGACCTGTAGCAACAGTACCACGACCTGTGATTGAGAATACATCCTCAACTGGCATCAAGAATGGCTTATCAACCTCACGTACTGGTTCCTGAATCCACTCATCAACAGTATCCATCAACTTCATTACTGAGTCAACCCACTTTTCAACGCCGTTCAAAGCACCAAGTGCAGAACCACGGATGATAGGAGTATCCTCTTCGTAACCATACTGCTCGAGGATTTCGCGAACTTCCATTTCAACAAGGTCAAGCATTTCCTCGTCATCAACCATATCACACTTGTTCAAGAATACAACCAAGCGAGGTACGTTTACCTGACGAGCCAAAAGCACGTGCTCACGTGTCTGTGGCATAGGACCATCAGTTGCAGCAACTACCAAGATAGCACCGTCCATCTGAGCAGCACCTGTTACCATGTTCTTCACATAGTCAGCGTGACCCGGGCAGTCTACGTGTGCGTAGTGACGCTTAGCTGTTTCATATTCAATGTGAGCAGAGTTAATGGTGATACCACGCTCTTTCTCTTCGGGAGCATTGTCAATCTGATCGAAAGACTTAACATCCTCTGAACCGAAGCCCTTCTCATGAAGAACCTTTGAAATTGCTGCAGTAAGAGTTGTCTTACCGTGGTCAACGTGACCGATTGTACCAATGTTTACATGGGGTTTGGTACGTACGAATTCTTCTTTAGCCATAGCTTTTCTTTGTTTTATTTATATAAATGTATAATCAATATTTTGTTTTTTCAATATCTATAAAAAATAGAAACCGAAAAGAGCTGTAACTGAGAGTTGAACTCAGGACCTCTTCCTTACCAAGGAAGTGCTCTACCACTGAGCTATTACAGCGTCGGATTGAGAGCGGAAAACGGGGCTCAAACCCGCGACCCCCAGCTTGGAAGGCTAGTGCTCTATCAACTGAGCTATTTCCGCAAAAACTCCTTTCGGATGTGGGTGGTGATGGATTCGAACCACCGAAGGCATCGCCAGCAGATTTACAGTCTGCCCCATTTGGCCACTCTGGTAACCACCCATGTTGTACTTGTCATAAACAGAAGCCTTTTCAGACCATCCGTTGAGCCTCTTGTCGGATTCGAACCAACGACCCCGAGATTACAAATCACGTGCTCTGGCCAACTGAGCTAAAGAGGCAAATCCTTGCAGCCGACTACGACTATAATAGGACGTGTTGTAAAACGGCTGCAAAGATACTGTTTATTTTTCTAATCTCCAAAACTTTTAATCAGTTTTTTCAATGATTGCGGATTTTTTCCTTGAACTTAGTCAACTGCACCTTCATTGAATCAACAGCTTCATCAATTCCCTCCTCAAATGTGTCGCAAGTTTTCTCTACAAAGAGCTTCTGACCTGGCACAGAAACCGTAACACAAGTTTCTTTATTAAGGGCGGTGGCAGGTTTGACTACCTTTAGTTGCACCTCTACTTTCTGTATATCTTCGTAAGTTTTCTCCAACTTGGCGATTTTCTTTTCGATAAACGCCTGTAACTTCTCGGTAGCGTCGAAATGAATCGACTGAATTTTCAGTTCCATAGTTAACTCCGTTTTAAAGGTTAAGCCCTTGGATGGGCAATAGAATATTCACGTTTAAGCTGCTCAAATGTTGTGTGGGTGTAGATTTCTGTCGTCGACAGACTTTCATGCCCGAGCAACTTCTTTACACTTTCAATTCCTGCCTTATGATTGAGCATCGCTGTTGCAAACGTATGACGCAACACATGCGGTGAGCGTTTCTTCAGCGTACACACCTTCGAGAGACTTCTCTTCACCCGTTCTCTCACTAAACTTGCAGACATTCGCTGTCCCTCATCGGTAACAAACAAAGCTTCTGACAACCGACCAACCTCGCGACCTCTGCACTCCATGTAATCACGAAGCGTGGTGCAAAGCTCTTCACCAAAGGGAATAATGCGCTGTTTATTTCTCTTGCCCGTTACTTTCAACTGGTATTCCGCAAAGTCAACCATTTTGTCATCAAGTCCCGTCAGTTCCGAAAGCCGAATGCCGGTTTCATAGAAAGTCATGATAATCGCACGGTCACGTACGTCTTCAAAACTTCTTGTCCAGTATTCCCGCTCAAGCAGCCTGTCCATCTCCTTTTCTTTCAGGAATTGAGGCAGAGGCTTGCCCTTTTTCGGTCCCGTGATGCCGTGAACCGGATCCTTATCCACAAGTTTTCTTGACAATGCAAAACGATAAAAGGAACGCAACGCACTCAATCGCCTATTGATTGATGCAGCATTGTTTCCTTCATCCATCATGCGCTCCATCCAGTTGCGAACAACATCCGAGTCTAACGACTCCCAAGATATCTGATTTTTCAAGTCTCTAAAGAACTTCTTAAAAGACCGAAGGTCATCCCCGTAGTTCTTCACCGTCAGTTCGGAGCGGTTACGCTCAAACCTAAGATAGTCGAGAAACTTGTCAATCATCATAAACGCGCTGTTAACATCTACATGTTTATGGCAACGAATTTACGGAATTAAATTCAAACTACCAAATTTTTAACGAGTTTTTATTCCTCGTTTGTGCGCAGCTTCTGTACGTAGATAGCGTGCTCCATCTTGAGTCTCTTCAAAACAGAAGGCTTGTTGTACTGCTGACGAGCACGAAGCTCCTTAACAACACCTGTCTTTTCGAATTTTCTCTTGAATTTCTTGAGAGCTCTTTCGATGTTCTCACCATCTTTTACTGGTACAATAATCATGTTTTTTGTTTTTATTAAATTGTTTATATGAAACTCATCTTCAAGTGGTTACGACCCATCGAGAGCCAACAATCCACTATAAGCGGATGCAAAATTACATCTTATTTCCTGAACTTCCAAATATTTTCCCGTTTTTCTTTGGAAACTATAGAGATTTCTACTTATAGAATAAGGCAAAAAAGTGTCATTGAAATGTACTTTTATAAATAGGCTATAAGGGCTATTGCGCACGATCGTTAAATGTGTATTTTCCATTCGATTACGCACAAAGCCCATATACCTTAATTTCCGCTTGGTTTAGCATTCCAAACAAGAAGCGTCAGAATGACAGACAGGAATGCTGCGCCAATCCAAAAATAGTTGATATAGGTAAAATCATAGACTTCGGTTCCGTTTACCAAATGTTTGTGCCCCTCTATCAGCCATCCGCTCATGATATCCTGAACGCCTGCTCCGATATAACTTGCTACACCGACAACACCAAGCGCTGCACCTGCTGCATTCTTAGGTGCAATGTCGACAGCCATCAATCCTCCAAGGAAACAAATCAGTACACCGATACCCAGACCAAAGAGTACCATGGCAATGACATCTATAACGAAATGCACGCCAGGCACAAGCAGAAAGAGACATAAGGCTACGACATTCAGCAGTCCGAAAACCAATGCAGGAACATTTCGAGATCCTTTAAAGAACTTATCAGAGATAAGTCCAGAAAGAATAGTTCCAACTATACCGCATACAGAGCTAATAGAAATAATAAAGCTGGCATCCAGTGTTGAATAGCCTTTCATCGTTTCAAGATAGAAAACACCCCAGCTGTTGACGGCATATCGACTGATGTACATGAAGGCAGAGCCTAAAGCCAAAATCCAGATTGCAGGATTACGTAAAACAGCCTTTTGCGCTTTATTGAAATCAGTATTTTCTTTCTGTTTATTCAAGTTCTGCTGTTCTAACAAATAACCATACTTCTGCGGCGTATCTTTCATACCTATTTGCATCACAACAAAATATGCGATACCTATCACGCCTGCACCAACCAATGCGTAACGCCAGCCAAACTGCGTTGCAATGATTGCTATGGTAATAAAAGTTATTGCCTCGCCAATGTTATGGCTGGCACTCCAAAAACCATAGTAAGTACCTCGGTTACTACTATCAAACCATCTTGACAGAGAGACTACACCCGAAGCGGCCCCCATAGATTGGAAGAATCCATTGATACCCCAGAACAGCGCGAAAAGAAAAAAAGAGTCAGTAAAGCCAAGGATGAGGTTAACCAATGCCGACACCAACAATCCCGTTGCCATCAATCGCTTCACATTACTTCTGTCCGCAATAAAACCGTTGCATAGCTTACCAATGGCATAAGTGAAGAAAAGGCAGGAGCCAATAATGCCTATCTGTGTTTCTGACAAAAAGCCTTCCTCTACCATTGGCTTGCGGATGACATTCATGCTGAGTCGGCAAACATAATAGACTCCATAGCCCAACGTTGCAGTGAGAAAGGATATGATGCGGACACGCTTAAACCTTTCTTTATCCGTCTCGGGCTTGTCGGCCGGAGACGGGATTTTATAAAATGAAAGTACTCTGTTAAGAAGCTCCATCAGTCGTGCAGTTTACGTGAACGTAGGTATTCAATCAGATACTGTGGACGGTCGGTCTGAATAATTCGTGCACCAAGTTTATCGATAAGGTAGCCATATCCTTTATCAGGATTTTCCAAAGACATGTCATCGTCATGTCCACCTGCCATTGTGTCCCAAAGAGTATTATACCAGATGAGTGCCTTTCCCTTGAGTTTTACCGGTAAGGACAGTGGAATAGTATTTGTATCCTTCTTAAATAAAAGTTCAAAAGCAACCGGATGCATATCACTGATAAACTTTTCAACCTGTTCAACTGCGTTTGGTTTATCAAGGTCAACAATGGGCATATAAATCACATCCTTAAGGTAATCGCCATATTGCTTTTTTACTTCCTCGGCAGATTTTGTGCCTTTCATAACGATTTGTTTCGTTGTACCCGTTTCCTGCATTAATTTATACACTTGATCAAAGTATCTGTCGGCCTTGTCAAGATTTAGCATCACTTTCCCTTTGGCATGCAGCAACGCCTCCTTCAATGTCGGCACACGATGAATTGTACGAATGTTGCAGCCATTTTTCAAGTGCAAGGTCTTGATATAAGCCAATGTCGTGTCTGCAATGAGGCCCTTTCCCGTAGTTGTCCTATCAAGTTTAGGGTCGTGCATGAGGATAAGCTGTCCGTCTTTTGTACGTTGCACATCTATCTCAACGATGTCAACTCCCATTTTCGCCGCATTATCAATGGCTTCGAGCGAGTTTTCGCAGAAATTGCGCCAATCGCCACGGTGTGAAGCAACAATTACAGAGCGATTATCTCTGTTGAGTAGTTTCTCTCTGATTAAATTTGCACGGTTTTCGGCTGCCGTGCTGAAAATAGCGACTGCCGAGAAAACGAGCAATAAGAATTTCTTTTGCATGTGAATTGAGGTTATAAGTTAAGGAATTATTGATTTCTGCTTGATGGTCTCTTACTACCACCTATTAATCTTTATCAGATATTTCTTTAACAGCATAGGGTTGTCGCTGAAGATAATGTCTGCTCCATGGTTGATTAGCCACCCATAACTGTTGTCGGGATTGGTAACAGCCATTTCATCGTCATGCCCCGCGTTAAACGTATCCCATAACGAGTTAAGCCAAATACGATAGCCGATCCTCTTGCACTCGGGGATTTTCTTAAGAATAGGGAAATCCTCGCGTGTGAAAGAGAAGCTCATCACGGGCGACGAATAATTCTTGATGAAATCTTCCAATCTTTTATTATCCGCGTCGCCCCCTTTGCAAACAAGTACGGGCATCAGCATGAGGCCGTTCAGACTTTCTCCATAATTTTTTCTTGTTACTTCGCTGTTATCAGTTGTCCGCAAGACAATCTGCCGTTCACAACCATGCTTCTTCACAAGTTCTGCCACTTGCTTTCCGTAAGGTTTCCATTTGTCTACTTGAATAAGTATCTTATCCTTTGCGAGTCGTAGTATCTCCTCGAAGGTCGGTATCTTTTGACGGGTCTTCACACCAATGGGAGTTAACAGGTTAAGTTTCCTGAGCTCGGCCATCGTGTGGTCGGCCACCTTTCCAGAGCCTGTTGTGGTGCGGTCAAGGGTGTCATCGTGCATAATGACCAACACGCCGTCTTTCGTCATCTGGAGATCCACCTCAATACCGTCAAGACCTTCGTCAATACAGTCTTGGAATGCCTGAACAGAATTCTCTGCCGAGTTACGCCAATTGCCACGATGGGCGAAAATCATCACATGTTTCGACTTACCTTTGTCGTGCATGTATTGAAGCAGTGTATCAACCCTGCATGTCTGTCCCACTGTCGTTGACGGTGCTGCTATAAGAAGTAGTACGACAATGGCTTTCTTAAAAATTTTCATAAGTTGTCTTATTGAAGAATTGATTGAGTCTCCAAGCAAGCATTGGTCAGCTTGCCTTGGAACTTTTTATATTAATCGAAGTTAGTACTATCCGTCCAGCCCGGATTTTGTGTCAACATGCCACCCGTCAGCACTCGCTCGCTTGCTGGGATAGGCCACAAGTAGTCTCGGTTTTCATCCCAAGTGATGGCGATGTTGCTCAGAGCATGTATATTCCCCGATGTATTGTTAGTAAGTATGATGTCCTTACCGATTTTGAATGCCGCACCTTTGAAATTTCCCTTGGTTGTGGTGTATAGCAACACATCAGCTTTCCCATCTCCGTTCATGTCGTATTCACCTGGACCGGGGAAGTAACAACCTTCGAATTCCTTGGTCAGTTGCTGTCCCTCTTTCCAGCGGAAGATATCCCACAAGCGGAATCCTTCCAATGCAAGCTCCACGGTACGCTCGCGTCTTATCTCCAAAATGACACCGGTGTTTGCACTTCTTGTGACATTCGGATAATATTGCAAGAGCAGGTTGTCAGGATTGGCATTGGCTACTGCCATATTCAAATGAAGCATACCGACTCTATCCCTTATTTTATTGATTGACTTATCCAAATCAGCCTGTGTTAAAGTGCCGAGTTCAGCCTTTGCCTCAGCAAAATTCAGATAAACTTCGGCTGCTCTGAAAAGCGGATAATCCGTGATGGCTTTGAGTGAACCGTCATAGGGCGAAGCATTCACATATTTTATCGGTCGGTAACCTGTTAAAGCACTGAGGTCATTAGCCGTCACCTTCGTTGCCCCCACCTGAATATATCCAGGACAAAGTACGGTCTGTGCCATGCGCGGGTCCCTGTTTCGGGTTTCTGCTGCATAGTCCATCGTCCTCCAGCCTGCCTGATCCTCGAAACGTGTTCCGTCAGCCATCAAATAATGATTCATAAATCGCTTTGTAAAGCTTTGGCGATAGATGATGATGTTGAAAGGAATGCTGTGGCGCACATTTGCAGTATTGCTGTGTCTTTTTGCCAGTATAATTTCATCACCGACAGCGTCAATACTATTGAACAACGTCCGATAGGGTTCAACTCCATTGGTGTAGAGCCTATAGCCACTATTATCAATGAATTGCTCTCCGGCGGCTACAGCCTGTTTTAAATATTTCTCAGCATCGTTCATACCACGGTATTTGCGGAATGTTCCTTCATAGAGAGCCACACGACTCTTCAGTGCCAAAGCTGTCCATTTGGTTACACGCACCTGATCTTTCTTTGTTGGGAGCATTCCAATGGCTTTGTCTAAATCCTGCATCACTGAATCCATGATGATTTCCCTGTCTTGACGTGGCTTAGCGAGCAACTTGTCGTCGTTAGAGTTCAATACTTGATCATACCATGGAACATCACCATAGCGTTTCACCTTATCAAAATAGAAATAGGCACGGAAGAAATAGGCTACCCCATCATACTGCTTTCTTACATGCTCGTCAGGACATTGATTGGAGTGCTGGAGATAATAGTTGATATCTCTCAAGCGTTCCCAAGTCCATCCGTTTTCGCTTGCGGCACTGCGTTGTCCCATCAGTGTCTCACCCAATTCAGAACTGATATTGTCATCGGCATTCTGTTTGGCAAGGTCGTCAACATCGGGAAACAAGCTATAAAAATGATTTGTCCACAACTCGAGCTGCGGCCCGTTCTTGAAATACGTTTTCGGACTAAGTGTATCTTCTGGAGCCAAATCCAAGTTACAAGAAGAAAAAACGAACAAGCCCAATAAAGTCAGGCTACTGAAAAGATTATTTTTATTCATGATGATACAAATTTAAAAAGTTATGTCTGCGCCTACAGATATGGATTTAGAGAATCCGTAACCCACACCAGACTTACTTTGGTAGGTAGAAGTACTGTTCACCAGTTCAGGGTCAACAGCCTTTGTATATTTCTTCATCGGTGACCAATAGAACAAGTTCTCACAAGCCACGTAGACTCTTGCCTTCTTTAATACTTTATTATTCTTGATGGGCAAGGTATAACCTATGGAAAGATTCTTGAGCCGCAAATAAGCTGCATTTTGTAAATACCGGTCGTTATACACGTTGAGTGCACCTGCACTGTAGGCTTGGTTACCACGTGGTCGGGGGAAGTATGCGTCGGGGTTAGCCTCCGACCACACTTTACTTTCAAAGTCAGTTGGGATGAAAGAGACTGACGGCAGGGAATAAGGCCCCCAGAAGGTGTAGGCATATTGGGTTGGATACCAATTCTGCTTACCGACACCTTGGAAGAACACCGAGAAGTCAATGCCTTCATATTCTGCTCCTAAGCGGAAAGAATAAGAGTATCTTGGCAGATTATTACCGATGATACGCTTGTCACCGGGGTTATTGACCGTTCCAGAGCCCTCCGATATGACATTGTCACCATCTAAATCCAGAAACTTCACGTCGCCGGCACGAAGACGGTTGTCTGTTTTTGAGTTATAGACTCTGTTGTTTACCGCTTTGTCGTTTATTCTTGCTTGATATTGGGCTGCTTCATCATCAGACTTAAACAGTCCGCCAACTTTATAGCCCCACATGTCGCCCAATGTCATGCCCTCATAATAATCGGATATGAGTTTGTTGGGATTGTCAAACTTAGTAATCGTAGACTTATAGTCGCCTATGGTTGCCGACACATGATAACGTAAAGGTCTGCCTGCAACCTTAAACTGATCGTTCCAGCCAACATATAATTCCCAACCATTCGTACGTAAATCTGCACAATTGGCTTTGGGGGCCTCTGCACCGAAGACAGCGGGTAGTGTCAGTGAATGAGTGAGCATGTCCTTCGTATATCTGATGAAATAATCGGCAGTAACTGTCAACCTGTTTCTCAAGAATGCCAAATCAATACCAAGATTGTAGGTGGTTATCGTTTCCCATGTCAGGTTTGCCGACTTAGGATTCGAAACACTTGCGTAATAAGCTCTATTGAGTCCATCAAAGGTATAGCTCATCGAATTGTCTGTTGAAATCTCGTCGAAATATGCATAAGTGTCAACCTGCTGGTTTCCGAGACTTCCCAATGAGAATCGTAACTTCGCATTATCCCAGAAACGATGGAGCGGTTCGAAGAATTTTTCATCACTCACTCTCCAGCCAAACGAAGCTGACGGGAAGAACCCCCATCTGTCATGGCTTGCAAAACGAGACGTACCGTCCCAACGACCACTTGCCTTGACAAGGTATTTGCCCATATAATCGTAGTTGAGACGACCGAAATAACCAAGCGTACGAAACGCATTGATCTCTTGTGTCGTAACGGTCTCTCCTGTGGCAATGCTCATGGAAGCCAATTCTTTGCTCAGCAAATCATTCTTGGTGACAGAGAGTTCGTTGCTACGATAATCTTCATATTGCATACCACCGACGGCTTTGAAGTTGTGTCGTTTGTCCCATGTGTGTTGATAGGTCCCGTATATGTTAAGGTTATGGTCACGGATATTGACGTGGGTTTCTTGATAATAGTCTTTTATCGTTCCAGACGTGAAAGTCTGCGTGACCCCTTCCTGTCGTGAATATTCAAAAGGCATGTCACGGTAGCTGCGCACACGGTTGCGGTCTTTATAGGCATATGAGAATGTGAATATCAATTCCTTGTTCACTTCCAAATCCAACTGGTTGGTAAGTACCAAGTCTTTGTTTGTACGCCGGTTCCTCGCTTCGTTTGCGGTCAGGAAACCGGCATGGCCCCCACCAAGGGGCGAATTGCCTGTCATCTGATTGATATATTGCACGATTGTCCCGTCAGGATTACGCGGAACAACATTGGGGAACAGATTATAACTGAGGAAATACAGCGTCTGCTGCTCGTCCTTGAAACCTGCATATTTGTATTCAGTCGTATTGAAATTGACATTCCCGGTATAGGTGAACAATTTATTCAGTTTTGCACTGAGCTTTCCACGGAATGAATAGTTGTGGTATTTGTCGTGATATATTTTGAAGATACCATCCTGATCCAGTATTCGTCCGCTTACAAAATAGTTCATTTTGTCATTACCGCCCGTGACGGATACATTGTGTTCGTTCTCCGGCTGGGTTTGACGGAAGAAATAGTTATACCAATCAAAGTTCGCATAATACATATAACGTCCTCGGTTATCCGTCATAACCCATGGCCGATTAGGGTTCTCCGTCTTGTCATTCCTTCGGTCCAGCAACATCTGCATGCCTTCGTCATCATAAGAAAGCCATTGCTTGTTGTTATAAGATTGGTAATATTTATTCACCAAAGACACATAGTCATAACCGTTGCGGATAAAATCGGTCGAGGTGGTGTTTCGTTTCCAGCCTATACGCCCGTTATACATAATGGTGGCTTTTCCTTGCATATCCTTACCTTTCTTGGTTGTGATAAGGATAACGCCCGAACTGGCCTTGGCTCCATAGATGGAAGAGGCAGACGCATCTTTAAGTATGGAGACAGACTCAATATCGTTAGGGTTGATTTGGTTCAAGCTCACTTCCATACCATCTGCCAGTACAAGCGGTGTACCGCCATTGATAGAGGCCACACCACGTATGTCAACGGAATAGTCGGAGTCAAGGGAGCCCGAATTGAAAGTCAGGTTCACAGACGGATCAGCACCTTGCAACGCACCTGCAGATGTGGTGACAGGACGGTTGCCAATGTCGTCAGCGCTGATGGTCGCTACTGCGCCGGTAAGATTGGCACGCTTCTGCGTTCCATATCCCACTACCACCACCTCACTCAAAGCCTTACTGTCTTCCTGAAGAACTATCTTTGCAAGTTTATGGTCCGAGGCTCTCAATGTAACGGGTTGGAAACCGATATAAGATATCGAAACCTCAGCATTCTCGGGAACGTCTGCCAGAACATAGTTGCCATCAAGGTCCGTGATAGCCCCGTTAGTCGTACCTTTGACCATCACGGTGGCACCGATAATGGGGTCGCCGTTGGCATCTGTGATCTTCCCTGAAACCTTTCTCTTGTTGTCGTTTGAAGATTTAGAGCGGCTCTTTGACGTTTTGGGGCGCACTGTCACGTAATTTCCGTCAATCTCATATTCGCAGTCGGCACTCTGCAGAACGAGCTTAAGCAATTCCAAAGCGTCCCCCTCAATCTTTGATACAGAGTGCGTACATGACGTGTCTATCAACGTAGCGTTGTAGACAATGCGATACTTTGAGGCTTTCTCGATTTTTTCAAACGCTTGCTTTAATGTCACTTTGTTCGATCCCAGCGAGACCGTCTGGGCATGAACTGTCATGCAACCTGAAAGAAAAGCCCCTGTGACAAGGGCCAAGAGTCTTCGTGTGTTCATAAACTTTGACTTTTGATTGTTGGTTTTCTGTTGTTTTTGGTTTTTATATCTATAAAGACTCCAAAACTAATCATCACACCCAACGGAAAATAAAAAAATAACAAAATAAATGTCTTGTGTTGATTATTCCTGTGGACATTCGTGTTTTTCTATGTATTTATTTTTCTATATATAATACATAACGGCCACCACGGGAAATTCGCAGTGACCGTTACCGTCTCCATCTACACACATTTAGTAAACAATGATATTGTCGCCATCAATTTTATATCGGAAATCCGGGAAAATATTATTGATAATTCTTAACACACCCTCAAGCGTCTCTCCACGATTAAAGTGAGCAGTAATACATTGGTTATAATTCTTCTTTGATTGGATTGTAATATTTACGCCATATACATTTGATAATTTCTTCATAGTTTCTGCCAATGTTAAATTATCAATGGTTATCTGTGCCGTCTTCCATGTGGGTTCTATATTTGGCATACCTTTACCCACTTTTATTTCTCCATTCTTGACATTATACAAAAGATTTTCATTCTGGGAAAGTTTATATGACTTGTTTCCCTTTTCTGGATGCAATTCAACACAGCCTGTTTTCACATAAACATAAACTTCATCTGTAGTCATATAAGAGGAGACTCGGAAAGAAGTTCCAATATCAGTGATATCAAAATAAGGAGTAACAACATGAAATGGTTTGCTACTACTGTGATGGATATCAAAGAATGCTTCTCCATTAAGGTAAACTCTACGTTCATTACCTGTAAAAGACGAGGGATATTGGATCACAGTTCCTCCGTTCATATTCACCTTTGTACCATCTGGCAACACCACAGCTTTATTCTCGCCTTTTCGTGTATATTGATATAATAGGGTCAGATGATCAACCTGTTTTGTGCTATTGATAACATAAAATTCAGCTACACCCATAAGCATAATAAGGGGGATAAGCACTGCAGCCTTTTTCAGCCAACTTCTATACCATGGGATAAGAAATTTTCTTTCTGTACAGTTCTCCACTTCTATCTCATTCCACAGCTGCTGATAGGTTTCGGTTGCCATTTCACAGTCTTTCGTTGTAGACAACCGCTTCAAAACCTTTTCCCGAGTTTCAGGACTTACATCATGATGAGCGTAATATTCTATAATTTTTTTTATTGTATCTGTCATATAAAACTTCTATAATTAATCACTTTCTGCAAACCACCCTTCATCACTATAAAAGACATAAATACGGGGCGTCACCCCCAAAGCGATATAATAAATAATAGCAATAACAATGCTTTTTTAATATCTTTTAGTGCAAGATTCAGATGATTCTCTACCGTTTTTTTCTGTAAGCCAAGTTTAATGGCTATTTCATCATTCTTCAAATATTGCTCCCTACTCATCCTATAAACAGCTTGCCTTTGTTCTGGCATGTTCTCTACCACCATATCTATTAACAATTGAATATCACTGACAATTAACTTCTCGTGAGGAGTTACAGCATCTACATACTCTGGAATTTCATCTGATTCTACATTTTTCTTTGTGGAAATGTAATCTATAATTGTATTTTTTGAAAGTATGAAAAGATAACTATCTAAATTCGATATTCCTATAAAATCTTCTCGTTTCAACCACACTTTCATAAAGATAATTTGACAAACATCGTCCGCATCTTGTTTATTTTTTAGCAGCATGAGTGCAAATTGATGAATTTTAGGAAAGAAAATTCTGTACAACGCACCGAACATGCGAGCATCACCCGCTGCTAACTTCCTGATTTCTTTCTGATTAAAATTCATGTATTCCTATCTGAAATAATTTTCTTTTTCTCATGACAAAAATACCTAAATTTAGTTTATTCACCAAAGAAATAAAACTTTTTCTTGAATAAAATGTAGATATAGACCACAACAAAACAAACAAAAGAGACGAAGAAACATCTTCCACAAGGTATTCACATCAATCAACCGCTATCGTTTTACACACTAAAAGAATAGAGATTACACCGTAACGGAATAGTAGTCAGGCACTAACAAAATAGTAGTTAGACACTAACAGAATAACGATTGCGCCCCCAAAAAGAGACGATAGGATGGCATACTTTTTAATAGTAAAATAAGATTAACGACAAGCAATATCGGCGACGGCGCTTTTTTCTACTTCTTTTTCTTCGTCTTTTTCTTTGTTCTTGTTCTAGTTCTTGTTCTTAGGGAAGCTAACCTGTTGATTATCAAGCATCTCATTTGTTAATTATATTTAAATACCAATCATTTGCTTTCTATTTAACAAATATTTAAAGAAAATTGAGTCTGTAAGACAAACGATTTACAGCATACTGACACTAATCTTTTTTATGTGTAAAACAGAATAGCCTTTTCAACCGAGAAACCATTCAACAAAAGCAACGAACACAAAGAATGGGAACCACTTTTCAAATGGTTTTGTATGCTATCTGCCACTTTTTTATATACCTTTGCATAAAATATATCGGTAACGGCACTATCTATGGGCATTATTAAATTTATCAAGCAGTGGACGCTGTTGTGTGCCATCGTCTTCGGAAGCATTGTCTATTTGGTTTTCACCCATATTGCTGTGCTTACTCCTTTTGGCGACTACATAGGGCCAAAGCTTGTGACGTTGTTGCCTGTCAATATCTTCTTGATGCTTTACATCACGTTTTGCAAGATACAGATGAACGACCTCACACCACGCAAATGGCATTTTATCCTGCAAGGCATACGTACGCTTTTGGCTGCATTGAGTGTCGTTGCGGGCAACCTCTGCACTGATCCAACTTACAAACTCATCTGGGAAGGCGTATTTATCTGTGTCATCTGCCCCACTGCCGCAGCCGCTCCTGTGATTGTAGATAAGCTTGGAGGCAGCATTGCATCACTGACAGTGTATCTTCTCATAGCCAATGGCTTCACATCAATCATCATCCCTTTGTTCTTTCCACTCATGGAGAAAGGGGCCGACATCACTTTTGCCATGGCCGCATGGATGGTGCTCAAGCGTGTGTTGACGGTGCTTGTAATTCCATTAGGCTTGGCTTTATGCTCGCGAAAGTTCCTCCCCAATTTCGTTGCGTGGCTGAAAACAAAGCGCAACATCGCTTTCTATCTCTGGAGTTTCAACCTTTCTATCATCATGGGACTTGCCATGCAGAACATCATGAATGCACCCGTTTCGGGCTGGGTGCTCGTAACTTTGTGCATCATTCCGCTTCTGTTGGCCATCTTCCAGTTCTCTATGGGCAAACTTGTAGGTTACCGTTATGGCGACAGCATTGGTGCTGGACAGGCCTTGGGACAGAAAAACACGGTGGTTGGAATATGGCTCACGCTCTCGTTTCTCAATCCCTATGCAGCCATTGCACCCTGTGTCTACGTGATTTGGCAGAACATCATCAACGCAGTTCAGCTGTGGTATAAAGACAAATATGGCTATCTGAAATGGTAACTACCTGCTATAGCATTCACCATATGACAAAACTGACAGTTCAAGAAGAATGAAAAATTGGTATAGTTTTTGCATTTATATCGCGAAAGAGTTATTTTACCACATCAAAAATCAAATCAAAATAGGTTAGAAAGAAATGGAAATCATTAAGGATAAAAAGTTTGGAGGCGAGCGTCCTCTCTTTGGATTGAAAGACGTGCGCTTGGAGAATATCACGATCACCGATGGCGAGTCGGGCATCAAATGCTGTCAGAATATAGAATGTGAAGGTTCAAAATTCTATGGCAAATACCCTTGGTGGCATGTCGACAAGAGCCTCATCACCAACTGTTATTTTGCTCCGGAGAGTCGCTCGGCTATCTGGTACAGCAGCAATATGACGATGAAAGACTCGGTGATTGACGGGCCGAAGTTCTTCCGCGAAATGGAAAATCTGGAATTGGAGAACGTGAAAATCACTGATGCTGACGAGACTTTCTGGAAAGTTAACGGTCTGAAACTGACGAATGTCGAATTACACGACGGCACTTATCCTTTTATGTTTTCTCAAAACATCTATGTAGATGGCCTCACAAGTGATTCAAAATATGTGTTCCAATATTGCAGGAACGTGGAAGTGCATCATGCCAAAATCACCACAAAAGACAGCTTTTGGGAGTGCGAAAACGTCACTGTGTACGACTCCGAGCTTGATGGTGAATACTTAGCTTGGCATTCCAAGAACGTAAAACTCGTGCGCTGCCATATCAGTGGTGAGCAACCGCTCTGCTATCTCGATGGTATTACGCTGGAAGACTGTACCTTTGACGCTGCCTGCGACCGTACCTTTGAAGACAGTCGCAACATCAATGCCACGATCAAAGGGGCAATTTCCGAAATCAAGAACCCTGTCAGCGGACGTATTGTGGCTGATGAAATCGGGAAAATCACTTATAATGAATTTGCAAAAGGCAGAGACTGCGTGATTGAAACAACTAAATAAACAGCAATGGGAAAATATAATTTTGACGAGATTGTAGAGCGTCGGGGCACTAACTCCTATAAGTGGGACCTGCCAAAAAGAGAAGACATCATCCCCATGTGGGTGGCCGACATGGACTTCAAGACTGCTCCCTGCATCATTGAAGCACTGAAGAAGCGTGTAGAACATGGCGTTTTTGGCTATAATTTCGTGCCCGACAGCTACTATGATGCTGTCATCAATTGGTTCGACCACCGTCATCAATGGCATATCCGGCGTGAGGATATCCTCTACACTTCGGGCGTTGTGCCTGCCATTTCGTGTTCATTGAAAGCCATGACGATGCCGGGCGACAAGGTATTGATACAGACTCCCGTCTACAACTGTTTCTTCTCTTCTATCAAAAACAACGGTTGTGAGGTCTTGGAAAATCCACTTCGCAGACAAGGTGACAGCTATGTGATTGATTTCGAAGACTTCGAGCGCAAGTGTGCCGATGAGAAAACCACCGTATTCCTGCTCTGCAATCCTCATAATCCCTCTGGACGCGTGTGGACAAAAGAAGAACTTGAACGCATGAACGACATTTGCCTGAAGCATGGCGTGAAGGTTATTGCCGATGAAATCCACTGTGAGCTCACCATGCCCGGCTACACCTACCAGCCCTTTGCAGCCGTAAGCGATGCATGCAGGGACAACAGTGTGGTGCTCAACTCTCCCTCTAAAGCCTTCAATATTGCCGGTCTGCAAATCGCAAACATCGTTTGTCATCAACCCGAAAGACGGCAGCGCATCAACAGAGCACTTAACATCAACGAGGTATGCGATGTCAATGCATTTGGAATAATAGCCCTGCAAGAGGCTTACAACAATGGTGGCGAATGGCTTGACGAACTCAAACAGTATCTCTATGAGAACTATGTGGCGCTCAAGGAATTCTTTGCAGAATATCTTCCCAAACTCGAAGTTTGCCGTCTTGAAGGCACTTATCTTGCATGGGTCGACCTGTCGCGCATCGAACTTACTGCCGACGAAGCGGCCCATGACCTCTTGGAGCATGCGAAAGTATTGGTCAACAGTGGCACCATGTATGGCCAGAAAGACGGTTTCTGCTATCTCCGCATCAACCTTGCATGCCCACGTGCCACGCTCATGGAGGGTTTGAAGCGCATCGGAAGAGAACTTAGTCCGTATATGGTTGACGAGGCACAAGGGTGCCCGATGTAGAAGTTACATCATACCAAGCCATTACATATATGGTGACTTGTAATAAAAACTATTTCTTTATAGGGCAGGGGAGCCTCCTTTCGTTTGGTAACTCTGCCCTATAAACAATGAAACAGCGTTGCTGTTTTCTATTTATAAACAAAGTACTATAAATAACACACTCGCTCACATATCCTCCCTTACCAACGAATTTACCTTGATTTTCTTTTTCTTCCCCAAACGTTCTTTCGCTTTTTTAACCCTCAGACATGTTGCACTTCATGGCAAAACATTGTATCTTTGTCATGTAAAATCAAAACCATCTGCACATGGAAATCAGACAAAAGCATAGAAACAACCCTGTGAAACCCATTCATTTGTTCCTTTTGAGAATGACAAGGAGCATCGTCACTTTACTTTTTTTACTGACACTTTTGCCTGCATCTGCCCAGCGCGTTGCCATTCATCAGCTCCGCAATGGCATGACCGTGTGGCTCAATCCAGACTCTACAGAGTCGAAGTTCATCGGGTATGTGGTCGTGAAAGCAGGGGCACGCGACTGCCCAAACACTGGAATTGCCCACTATTTCGAACACATCATGTTCAAGGGAACCCAGCAAATCGGCACCACAGACTATGCCCATGAAAAGCCATTGCTCGATGAAATCAGTAGGCAGTACAACCTTCTCTCGCAGACCACTGACCCCAAACAGCGCACAACCATACAGCTGCAAATCAACAAACTCAACCAACAGGCTGCCCGCTATGCCATTCCCAACGAGTTTTCAAAGCTGCTGACCCGCTATGGCGGCACAGGCATCAATGCCTACACCGACCTCGATGAAACCGTGTACCACAGTGAATGTGCCCCACAATACATCGCCCAATGGTGCCAACTGAACAGCGACCGCTTCATCAACCCTGTCTTCCGCCTCTTTCAGGGCGAACTCGAAACCGTCTATGAAGAGAAAAACCGCGCTGAAGACAACTTCGGCATGCAACTCATGGAGCATCTCCAAGAAATGGTATTCAAGGGCAGCAACTATGAATATCCAGTGATTGGAAGCACTGAAAACCTGAAAAATCCACGGCTTTCTGACATGGAGGCGTTTTACCAGAAATACTATGTGGCCAACAACATGGCCCTGATTCTCTGTGGAAACTTCAAGGAAAAAGACATCATTCCCCTATTGGAAAAAACCTTCGGGCGCATCCGAAGCGGAGAAACTCCTATGCGCGAACCTATCAACTTGGCTGATTTCAATCCCAATCGGACACTGAAAATCAAGATACCTTTTCCTCTGATCAAGGCCTCAGCCCTCGTGTTCCGCGGGCCAACCCCACGTGACCGTGACTACACCGCCATGCAAATTGCCATGCATCTGTTGTCGAACAGCAACAACAGCGGACTCATTGACTCGCTTTCAAGTCATCATCATGTGATGTACAGTATGGCTGCAGGTGCCGACATGTTCATGACACGCGAGGTTGGTCTGTTAGGAGTGGCTGCCGTTCCCAACCTTCCCTTCGGTTCGAAACGCAAGGCAGAACACCTCTTGTGGCAACAGATCAATAAACTCAAAAGCGGAGAATTCTCTGCAGAAAGTCTTGAAGCGGCCAAGACCGAATATCTTAAACAAGAGAAACTAAAGTTGGAAAACATCAACAGCCGCATCTCACTGATGGCCGGCTGCTATGCAAGGGGCATAGACTGGAACGACTACATCCGACAGATTTCAACGCTTCCGCAGCTGCAGAAAGCCGAAATCATGGCAGCCTGTCAGCACTATTTCGGCAACCACTACCTGCTTTTTCACAAGAAATTCGGCAAATATAAAAAGGATAAAATCAGCAAGCCACCCTATGCTCCGGTGCAGACGGACAACCAGAACCGCCAGTCTGATTATGCCGTTCAATTGGCCAAGACAGCTACGCCCACCCTTACTCCGCAGTTTATCACGCTCGGCAAGGAGGTCATGACACGGCATCTCGGACCACAAGTCGACCTCTATACGACCGCCAATCCACAGAATGACATCTTCCGATTGACGCTTAGCTGGCACCAGATACAGGCGGAGAAGCCTATCCACACCATGTCGGATTTGTTTGATTATTTAGGCACATCAACCCTCAGCAAGCAGGCTTTTGCCAAACAGCTGCAGGCACTTGGCACCACGCTCAGTGGCAATTATGCGCTCGGAGGCATGAGCATTCAACTCTCAGGTTTCGATAACAACCTCGCACCTTCAATCCGTTTGCTCACCGATCTGCTTCAACATCCGAAGACCGACAAGAAGTTTATCGCTACCATGAAGAAGGATGCACGCCTTGGCGACAAGTTCTTCGGCAAGGATATGGAGGCTATTCACGAGGCCGTGTTGGACAAAATAGCTATGGGCGACAAGGCTTTTGAACTGCAGAACATGCCGACAAGTGAACTGAAAAGACTGCAAGTGGCCGATATCGAAGGTCTCTTCAAGGCCGCACAGACAGGGAAGCTGACCGTCAGCTACAGCGGGAATATCGCTGCCGACAGTCTTGCCAATCTGCTGAAACCTATCACCGAAGGCGAAAACCGACAGGACTACAAGGGCTATGACTACGAAGTAAAACGCCCGGAAAAGCCCACTATCTACCTTTATGACAAGGCAGATGCACGGCAGGCTATCGTGGGCACTTACACCGTTCTGCCCCCTCTCGACACCGAAGAAAAGGAAGCTCTGTTCACCATCTGGCGAAACTATTTCAGCAATGGCAGCCTCAACAGCGTGCTTTTCCGTGAGTTGCGCGATCTCCGTTCCTTGGTCTATACCTGCGGAGGCAGAGCCTATACCCAATGGTTCAAAGCCAAGAAGAACCGTCCTATCGGTTACTTCACCACGGCAGGAACACAGACCGACAAGGCTCTGACCACCCTTTCGCTCATCGACAGCCTGCTGACCGACATGCCCATTGACGCACACGATCTGCAGAATGCACAGCAATCGGCCATGAACAACATCAATAATTCGCGCCCCACATTTCGCAACCAACCGGGCTATATGGCAGAAGCCGTGCTCGAAGGCTACACCGAAGACCCCAATAAGGCACGCGCAACAGCTATCAACCAAACGACCAATGAGCAGGTCATAACCTACTATCGTCAGCACATTCAGCATGCTCCTCGCTCCTATTTCATCATCGGCAATCTCAAAGCTATCGACCGAAAGGCCCTCGAACGCTATGGAAAGGTCGTAGTGGAATTTAAGAAAGACGACATTCACAGATAAGAATGCAAATACATCAAATCCGACTTCGCAACCAACAACTGGTGGACCAACGCTTTCAAAAGCCCGAAAACGTTGTGGAATGGCTGGGAGCTGTTCAGGCACAACAGCTCGAAATGGCTAAACTGGCCATTACCCTACGCACGAAGAACGGCACACTCGACCAAGTAAACAAAGCTATAGACCAAGGTAAAATCGTGCGCACTCATGTGCTTCGACCCACATGGCATATCGTCAGCGCACATGACATCAGGTGGATGCTCCAGCTTTCCTACCGCAAACTTAAACAGGCATACCGCACATTGGAAAAGGCATCCGGACTGATATCTGAAGGACAAACATGGACAAAACATCTCGACAAGCTTGCCCAACTGCTGTACGGTCAACACCTGACACGACCGCAAATCACGGATTATTTCAAGCAGGAGTTGGGCAACCTCCACCCGCATTTCATGACAACCCTCCTGCAAGAAGCCGAGATTGAAGGGATTGTTTGCAGCGGGAAACAGCAGAACGGGCAGCACACCTACACGCTAATGGACGACTGGATACCCCAACAGGCGTTGCCTTCTCATGAAGAAGCACTAGTACTGTTGGCTCGAAAATACTTTCAAAGTCATGGTCCGGCACGCTTCAATGACTTCTTGTGGTGGTCGGGATTGACGATAACAGAGGCACGAAAGGCTATCCACCTTGCAGGCAATGAACTGCAAAGACAAACGCTACCCAACGACGAATTCTATATGACAGCGCATGAAACCGATAGGAAAATCACCAATAAGCAGCTGCTTCTGCTGCCTTCTTACGACGAATATATCATTGCCTATAACAACCGCAACGATGTGATTCTACCCGAAGATGCGCCAAAAGCCTTTACCAAAAATGGCATATTCTTTCCCCTCATCCTTGAAAACGGCAGAGCCATCGGCAATTGGAAACTTGAAAACAAAAGGGCTATCTCGCCCATATGCACCTTTTTCAACATGGAACAACAACCCGATTCCAATCGTCTTTCACAGGCCATTGCTCAGTTTCAGCAACACTTTACAACCAGCAAGCTTTAAGACAAGGAGCATGCCTTCGGGCTGATTACGGAATGAAATCTCACAAACAATACAACAACATAAAATCAACGACATGATAGAAAACGAAGTTATCAAAGCTATTCGCGAGCGCAGAAGCATCCGCCGCTTCACAAATGAACAGATTACCGACGAAGAACTGCAGACCATTCTCGAAGCAGGAACGTGGGCAGCAACAGGAAAAGGGCTGCAAGATCCATGGATTGTAGCCGTGCAGAACGAGCATCAATGCCGGCAACTGCGCGAAATGAATGCAGCAATAATGGGCGTAACGTCCGACCCCTACTATGGTGCACCGACCCTTATCTTCGTTTTTGCTTCACAGGATTGGTTCAACAACACGCGCGACGGCAGCTTAGTGCTCGGCAACATGATGCTTGCAGCCCATGCCATTGGCCTTGGCAGCTGCTGGATTAACCGCGAGGAACAGATGTTTGCAACCGCTGAAGGCAAGCAACTCATGCACGAATGGGGACTCCCCGAGGGGCTGATGGGCATCGGTGCACTGTCTGTAGGCTATCCGGCTTCATGTCCGAAAACCGTGAAAGCAAGGAAGAAAGACTATTATCGCGTGATTAAATAAAGCACGATGCATAATTCATAACGCATCATGAGGACGTGAAAAGTATAATCTAAAGAAGCATTGTGCGTGTGAAGACGGGCGCTTAGCCAGATTGTCGAAACAGAAAAAGCAGCATGGCAGAATACTGCATGCAACACAGGGACTGACAAAGCAAAAGACAATCTTGTGCCCGTCAGTTTCTCATTTGCGTCAAATCACCGCGCAATCTGCATCAAGTCATCGTGCAATCTGCGTCAAGTTACATCGCAATCTGCGTCAAGTCACAGGCTCATTTGACGCTGATTGCAAAGCGCTTTAATAGGGATTGATAATGAAGTCATTCAGAAGCATGATTTGATGCCGCTTGAATGAAGAAAAGACACATTGTCCGCAGTCGTCAAACCTCATTGGAGTTGCAAAGTCTGCAGGGCTGCGAAATGAACGGACACACCTTTGGACACAACGGAAAAAAGCGTATGAAAAAACTGATGATGAGACTTCTCAAATGCGTATTGGGTACGTTTGTACTCCTCGTTTTTTACTTTGCGCTCAGCAATATATGGAAAGGCGAGGACTGGATAGGCACTTATTATGGCATCAAACTGAACTCACAATACACCCTGTGGACGACAGATCCGCAGGGCAGTCATTATAGTATTCAAGACAATAAAGCCTTTGAGGAAATGCCTTCAGAGGTAGACTCCGTGCAGGTGGCAGGCAACTACGTGCTCGGACATAGCAAGAAAGGTTACTTTCTGATAGACATGAAGACGCAAAAATTAGTCTACTATGCCGCAAAGCCCATGATAAAGCCCTGGAACGACACGGTGAGGCTGATGTCTCCCCACACCTATTATCAGCAACATAACCGCCATATAGACATCATCTGCATGTTGCTGTTCCTCTTTTCTGCAGTGCTTCTATGTTGGCGGATATGGTGACCTGTGACTTTTCTTCAAGACTTTGAAGCTCCTTTCAGCTCGGGATATTGAATTCGTGTGTGGTAAATGGCCATCAGGCGGGCAATGATAAGCTGCTTGGCCAAGGAGATATCGCGGAACGTGATAGGACATTCGGTGAAGAAACCATCGGCCACCTGCCCGTCAATGAGCTTATTGACAAGCTGGCTGATGCTCTCCTCGGTATATTCATTCAGTGAGCGAGAGGCTGCTTCAACCGTGTCGGCCATCATCAGAATGGCCTGTTCGCGCGTGAAAGGATTAGGCCCGGGATAGGTGAACTTCTCCATGTCAATATCCTCATCGGGGTGTTCGTTCTTATATTTGATATAGAAATATTTGGTGACTCCACGCCCGTGATGCGTCAGAATGAAGTCCTTGATGATGGTTGGCAGGTTGTATTTCTCTGCCATTTTCACGCCTTCGGTCACATGACTGATGATAATCTTCGCACTATCCTCATAACTCATGTGGTCATGGGGGTTCACTCCGGCTTGATTTTCGGTGAAGAATACAGGGTTGGTCATCTTACCTATGTCGTGATAAAGGGCACCCGTACGCACCAACAAGCTGTTGGCACCGATGCGGTTGGCTATCTCTGAAGCTAAGTTTCCAACGGTGATAGAGTGCTGGAAGGTGCCCGGAGCAATCTCACTCAAGTCGCGCAGCAGACCTCTGTTGGTATTTGAGAGTTCGATGAGCGTCACATTGGAGACGAAACCAAAGGCCTTTTCGATGAGATACATCAGCGGATAAGACAACAACAGCAACACACCATTGATCAGGAAGTACACATACATGTCGCGATCCAATTTCAGAAGGTCATTGCTTTGAAGCAGTTGGAGCGAGATATAGACAAGAATGCTGCCCACAGTGACCAACAAACTCGTCTTGAACACCTGTGCACGACTGGAGAGTTCGCGCAGAGAGTAGATAGCAATCAAGCCTGAAACGAGCTGAATGATGATGAATTCATACTGATATCTGACTGTTGCGGCACAGATAAGTATCATCACTGCATGGGTGATAAAGGCCGTGCGGGAGTCCATAAACACACGCACGAAGATAGGAACCAGCGTGAACGGAAGCACATAGACACTGAAAATGCTGTGGCTCATCATGAGAGAAACCAATATTGGAAAGATGAACACCATGGCATAGAGCATCAGGATGCTGCGCGGTTTGAGGAAATAGTCATCGCGGAAAAGTGCCAGATAAATCGTGAACAGCGTCACGAGAATGGTTACAAAGAGTATCTGTCCGATGAGTGTATTCGTTATTTCAGCCTCTGTTGCATTACGTCTTTGCATCTCACGCTCAAAGGAACTCAGCACACGATAGGTATAGTCATTGACGATTTCGCCACGGTCAATCACCTTCTGACCGCTCATCACCATGCCACTGGCAAGCGGGATACTTCCTAAGAGATCGGATTTTTCGGCATCACAACGCTTCTTGTCGTAGCTGAGATTAGGTGCAATATAGTCTGTCAGATTGCAGCGTTGCAGAATGGAACGATAGGGGACGAGTGCCGGATCAAGGAGAATTGTCTCATAGGCCGACATCGTTGAATAAAGCATGTTGACTTTCGTGCTCTTTGCTTCCTTGCCACTCACCACGCGAATCATATTGCTTGAGTCGGCCACCAAATCGTTATATTCGGGCGTAGACATGATACCCGTGCGATAAAGCTGATGCAAACGCTCGGCAATCCGGTGCACACTGCCCGACGGCATGCCTTCAATGCCGACACTGAAATCGTGATAAAACTGCTTGATTTCGCTCTTTTCGAGCTTGGCATCATAGTTATAATAAGGCTGAAACGACTTGAGTGCCGAGTCTTGTTCAGCCTTCACAGCTTCATCCGTCTTATAGACGGGGAAGTCAAACTTAGCAATAAACGAGCCATACATCCATGGTTTTCCGATGTCATAACGTAGCTGCACACCCCTGTTTCGCGGCATGAAAAACACGATAAGAGCCACCGTGACCAAGATTAATGTAAAGCGTATAGCCACGTTACGCCAGTAGATACTTTTGTATCTCTCAAAGAATGCCATACTGTTTGATTTATTGTTTACTACGCGAAAATACTAAAAAAATATTCAAAACTGAAAAAAATATATTAATTTTGCACGAAAATATTGTCTCAAGATATGTCAGAAAGAAAAGTAAGAGTGCGCTTTGCACCCAGTCCTACAGGTCCCTTGCATATCGGCGGTGTACGAACTGCCCTGTATAATTACCTTTTTGCACGCCAGCACGGAGGCGAATTGGTATTCAGAATAGAAGATACCGACTCTCATCGCTTTGTTCCCGGTGCCGAAGAATATATCATAGAGTCATTCCGTTGGCTTGGAATAAAGTTTGATGAAGGTGTCAGTTTCGGTGGAAGTCATGGCCCTTACCGTCAGAGTGAACGTCGTGAAATCTACAAAAAGTATGTAGGACAGCTTCTTGATGCAGGCAAAGCTTACATTGCTTTCGATACTCCCGAGGAATTGGAAGCCAAGCGTAACGAAATCAAGAACTTCCAATATGATGCTCATACGCGTCTCCAAATGCGTAATTCACTGACCCTTTCCAAGGCAGAAGTGGATCAGTTGATTGCTGACGGCACACAATATACCGTGCGTTTCAAGATAGAACCGGGCGTAGAAGTGCATGTCAACGACATGATTCGCGGTGAGGTTATCGTCAAGAGTGACATTCTCGACGACAAAGTTCTCTACAAGAGCGCCGATGAATTGCCTACCTATCACTTGGCAAACATCGTAGATGACCACCTCATGGAAATCACTCACGTCATCAGAGGCGAGGAATGGCTGCCCAGTGCACCCCTTCATGTGTTGCTGTATCAGGCATTCGGCTGGACGGATACTATGCCAAAGTTTGCCCATCTGCCCCTGTTGCTCAAACCGGAAGGCAAAGGAAAGCTGAGCAAACGCGACGGAGACCGACTCGGTTTCCCTGTTTTTCCATTGGAATGGCATGATCCAAAGACCGGAGAAATATCGTCGGGATACCGTGAAAGCGGTTATTTCCCCGAGGCAGTAGTCAATTTCTTGGCCCTATTAGGCTGGAACCCAGGTACTGACCAAGAACTTTTCACCCTCGAAGAACTCGTGAAAGCCTTCGACATCAGCAAGTGTTCACTTCACGGAGCGAAGTTCGACTTCCAGAAAGGAATATGGTTCAACCACGAATATATCCTCAAGAAGAGTGATGACGAGATTGCAGCGCTCTTCGCACCTATCGTGGCCAACAACGGCGTTGACGAGCCCATGGAGCGTATCACGCAGGTAGTTCATATGATGAAAGACCGCGTCAGCTTCGTGAAAGAACTCTGGGAACTTTGCGCTTTCTTCTTCATTGCACCGTCAGAATATGACGAAAAGACCGTGAAGAAGCGCTGGAAGGAATATTCTGCACAGCAGATGACTGAATTGGCAGACGTGCTTGAAGGCATCGAAGACTTCACTGTAGAAGGTCAAGAGCATGTAGTGATGAACTGGGTAGAACAGAAAGGCTATAAACTCGGTGATGTAATGAACGCATTCCGATTGACTTTGGTGGGCATAGGCAAAGGACCGGGCATGTTTGACATCTCTGCTTTCTTAGGCAAGGAAGAGACTTTGAAGCGCATGCGCAAAGCCATTGAAGTGTTGAAATAAGCGCGTTACAGCAACGACAGACAAAACCTACAGAACATCGTGTACAATATCGTAATCTATCTATACTTGATTGGAGTGGCCATTGCAAGCCTCTTCAACAAGAAAGTCAAGAAGATGTGGGCCGGAGAACGGCAGGCTGTCAAGGTCTTGAAAGAGAAAGTAGACCCTGAAGCCCGCTATATCTGGTTTCATGCCGCCTCTTTAGGTGAGTTTGAACAAGGTCGTCCGCTGATTGAACACTTGCGGGAAACACATCCGGAGTATAAGATACTGCTCACTTTCTTTTCGCCTTCGGGCTATGAGGTGCGTAAAAACTACGAGGGAGCTGACATCATTTGTTATCTTCCTTTAGACACTATACGCAATGCACGCCGTTTCCTTCGCGCGGTAAAACCCGTGATGGCTTTCTTCATCAAGTATGAATTCTGGTACAACTATCTCCATATTCTGCAGCATCGTGGTGTTCCCACCTACAGCGTAAGCAGCATTTTCCGTCCCGATCAGATATTTTTCCAATGGTATGGCAGGCAGTATGGCCGCGTATTGAAATGCTTCACACATTTCTTTGTGCAGAACATGGAGAGCAAAGCACTGTTGGCTAAGTTGGGAATTACCGATGTTGATGTTGTCGGAGACACGCGTTTCGACCGCGTTCTTCAAATCAAGGAGGCCAGCAAACAGCTGCCGATAGTAGAACAGTTCACAGCCCATGCACAGAAAGTCTTTGTGGCAGGTTCGTCATGGTTACCCGATGAAGAAATCTTCATTAAATACTTTGACATTCACAAAGATTGGAAACTCATCATTGCCCCACACGTTATCAGCGATGAACACCTTTCACAAATCTTCGAATTATTGAAAGGACGGCGTGTCGTTCGCTACACTGAGGCCACAGAAGAGAATGTGAAAGATGCTGAAGTACTGATTATCGACTGCTTCGGACTGCTCTCTTCAATCTATCATTACGGTACAGTTTCCTATGTGGGTGGCGGCTTCGGTGTCGGCATTCATAATGTGTTGGAAGCTGCCGTATGGGACATTCCTGTCGTTTTCGGGCCAAACAACAAGCATTTCCAAGAGGCTCAAGGCCTGATGTTGGTTCAGGGAGGCTTTGAAATCAAGGATTATCAGAGTTTCCGTGACCTCATGATGCGCTTTGAAACCGATGCCTCTTTCCTGCAGAATGCGGGAGAAAATGCGGGAGCTTTCGTGAAAAGCAGAGCCGGAGCAACGGCAAAGGTCATGGAAAACGTATCACTTTAAGACACAGAAGGGCATCCATGGTGACTCTATCCCTCCCATAAAAACACAGCCGATGAACCTTAAAAGCAGTTCTTGCATCCTTGTTTTCACCCTCAGTCTTTGCACTTTGGCATGCAGTTCCACTGATATTCAATTCCAAGAAATCAGCAAACAGGAGTTTGATAAGGCCTTCAAGCAGTATCAAACCTATAATCTCATCGCTGACACCAACGCTGTTGACAGCGCAACACGTGTCCGAATGACGCATGAAATCAAGCAACTTTATGGCAAATGGAAGGAGCATATCAATATCTTTCAAGTGGGGAAAATCCATGAAACAAAGGAGTATATGGCGATTGTCGTGGGTGTAACCGGTGAGTTTTTCATCAATATCTTCGACAAAAGCGTGCAACTTATCCCCGTTGACAGTGCCTCTTACAATCGTCTTCCCATGGAATATCACGCCTATTCCAAAGCGGGTCTATGGGCAGGAGAAGACTGGTGGGAAGATGCCGGAGAGCCTCCGTTGAATATACTTGTACGGAAACACGAGACAGGCAAACTGAAAACCATTTGTACTATCAAGGATTCAACACTCTGTTTTCCTCATGCCTGGGAAGCAAAAAGCATCGAAGCGTTGCGACGTTTCATTTTCTGGGGCGCCGATAATACGCTCTATCTGATGTGCTACCGATATAATAAAGCGGAGAAACAGCAGCGCCAATCAACACCAAAAGACAGTCCTCGCCCTTATGTTTACATGAAAATAAAGGTTAACGAGAATACACATGCGTCTGCATCTTGCCCTAAACAAGTCGGCAAAATACAGACGCACGAAATGAAATCTATAGGGTTACAGCCACAGACTACGCAGCAAGCAGCCCTCTACTTGCTTGGCAATGAATTGGCTTCTGCCTGCCATTTCTTCAGTTCCTTATCCGTCATGCGGCACATATAAGTGAAAAGTGTTCTGAGAGAACCATCAGACTGCACGAAAGGTGACTCGTAATAACAGAGTTGCCGGCTGTTCAACCAATCGCAAGAGAGCAGCGGTTGCGTTTCTCCCTCTCTGTAAACTTCAAACCTTTTGCCGTCAGCCGACAGTCGGGTTGTATAGGCTTTCGTCACTTTTCGGGGGCTTCCACCCAATGCGTCGCTATAGAAATAGGTCGTAACAGAGTCAGCCGTGAAGTAAAGGTCATGGGGACTGATGCCTATCATATCTTTATAAAAATTGCGATTTGTGATTTTCCCGTTCTCCACAGCATAGCTGACAACGTGTTTCCAGCCATGACCTACGATGAGTTTCTGCCAGAGAGCATCATTCACTTGATAGATAGGAGGCTCTATATATGTAATGGGAGCGTTCTCATCATCAGCATTTGAACAGGCCGTCAGACTTATTCCTGCCAACAGGAGCACAAGGCTCCACACCATAAATCCTTTTGTTTTCTTCATGTTATTCTATCATTTTGTTCACAAATATAATGTAAAAAACGATTAATCTTGCCTCGTAACTGAAGTTTTTTGAGTTTATTCAAAAAAATAATGCAAGGGAGTTCATACATCATAGGGAAGCAAACAAGCAGGCTTTACCCGTAGACAGAGTTGTGGTTTTGCAGTTTATCCGCCGCTCATTAAAATGATATGAAATCATATCGGCAAATGCCTTAAAACTCGTTCTCTATCCAAACGCTTTGTAACTTGCATCAAATGAGCTTGTAACTTGACGCAGATTATCGTGCAACTTGACGCAGATTGCACGCTAACTTGACGCAGATTGCACGATGATATGACGCAGGTTGCAGAACCATGAAAAGCTAATGAGAAAACAGAATGAGGCAACCCCTTTTCCCATATCAATTCTTTCAGCTGCCTTAAAAGCGCAATTCTATCCCCCGATCCATTCATATTTCCACACAGAAACAGCCCAACAATGTCTCTACAAACTGCACAAATCACTTCAAAATGCGCAGTTTTTATGCACAAAAAGCAAAAAGTGTGCATAAAACTTGCCTTTTAATGTTAACACAAATTAAAAACTTTAGCGTTTTTGTAGACTTTTAGAACAATCTAAATACCTTTGCGACGAATTTCATTAAGATTTTTAAAGATGAATAAATTAAAATTCGCTTTCATTGCAATTGCAATCTCAGCGTCACAGACAATGTGGGCAGGTGGCCTACTGACGAACACCAACCAGAATGTAGCCTTCAACAGAATGCTGAGCCGCGAGGCTTCTATTGGCATTGATGGTGTCTATTCAAACCCTGCAGGTGTGGCTTTCATGAGCGATGGTCTGCACCTCTCCTTGAACTGGCAACTCGTGTTCCAGAGCCGCATTATCAACAACGAATTCCCGCTTTTTAAGCTCAATCAGAACAACAATTCAACCGAACGCAAATTCCGTGGTACGGCTTTTGCGCCGGTACTTCCCTCCATTCAGGCAGCCTACAACTGGAAGAAGTTCTCTTTCCAAGCGATGTTTGGCGTGACCGGTGGCGGTGGTAAATGTACTTTCGACAATGGACTTGGCTCGTTTGAAAAGATTGTCGGCGAGACGGCTGCAGGTGTAAACAAGCTGGCACAGACATTAGATAAGGTAACGGGAAACCGCTTGGGACTAAGCAGTGACCAACAGTTTGGCAAGCAAGGCACCTACAGTTACGAGAGCTATATGCGTGGCCGTCAATATTATTATAGCCTATCTTTGGGTGCAGCTTATCGTGTAACTCCTCAGCTTAGTGCTTATGCCGGCGTGCGCGGTGTATATGCCATGAGTAATTATTATGGCTATGTCCGCAACATCAAAGTAGGCAACGTACCTCTCTATACAATGCTTGATGCAACCAAACCAAACTCTTCAGACATCGAATTGAACTGTGACCAGACGGGCGTGGGCTTTACACCTATTCTTGGTATTGACTTCAAAACAGGACGTTGGAACTTTGCTGCGAAGTATGAATTCAAGACGCGTATGCGCCTGAAGAACGAGTCGGTAAACCAGCTCCCAAGTATTGGTAACCTGCCACAGACCTTGGCTGTCAAGTTTGTTAAAGCCGGCATGACACCTGAACAGGCTAAAGCGGTGCTCACGAATAAAGCAGTTACAGATGCCATGAAAGCCATTAAGGATGAGTTCGACAAGAAGATTGGAGAGGCAACTGGTGAATATGCCGACGGCAAGACTGTTGCCAACGACATCCCTGCCTATCTTGCTATAGGTGCAGGTTATAATCCAATTGATCCATTGCGCATCAATGTGGGGTTCCACTACTTCTTCGATAAGCAGGCAACAACCTATCAACACCGCGAAGATAAACTGAAACGAGGTACAATCGAATGGAATGCAGGCGTGGAATTTGATGCGACCAAGAAGTTTACTCTAAGTGCAGGGTGGCAGAACACAAGCTATGGTCTGACCAAGGAATACATGGATGACAAGTCGTTCGTAGCCAATTCAAACTCTGTGGGCATAGGTGCCTGCATACATCTGAGCAAGAAAATAGATCTCAACGTGGCCTATTTCCACACCTTCTACTCTACTTTCAACGGTGACAAGACCGAGAATGTGGGCGGGAACGAACTGCCTTATAAAGCTCGTTTCACCCGTAACAACAGCGTTTTCGGTGCAGGTGTAGACATCAATTTCTAAAAGACGCTCCAAATCTAACTTCTACAAAGTAGGGGAAACCTACTTATATAAAAGATTAAAAAGAGGTTGCTCATGACGTAAAACATAGCATGAGCAACCTTTTTTTACATTGAAACTCACTTGTTACCTTGGAAAAACAGTTGTATTATTTATAGGAAAGAAAATCAACCACGTGCATCTCTCTTACTTTCTGCATTGAAAGGAAGTTTTCAAATCCATGGAATTTGCATCTCATCACTACTATCAACCTCAATGAGTGAACAGTAATACAACCACAAGTAACGATAAAAACATGTCAGATTAAAACTGTTTTTAACATTTTCCTTTGCTGTTTAAAGGTAAAAGTGTACCTTTGTGGGAAAATGACATAAAGCAGAATTTTCGCCCACGGAATACACAAGATAGCCTTTTCAGACTTGACTGCCCTTTTCGCCTACGAGATAAAGGAAGCATGAGTGTTATTTACAGTCGCTTCATGTAATAAAGATTTCAATTTCGGTAACAAGTCAAAGATCAATGTTTATGAGAACATTACGCATTAAGGTTATTTTAATTTCGCTCTTTCTTCTCCTCTTTTCAGCCCTCAATCTTCGGGCACAGGCACAACAGGAAGACAAGATTACCGTGATGGGAATGGTGTCTGACCAATTCTTGGGCATTCCCTTAAAGGCTAAAGTCTATCTGCTGGGGCAGGATTCCACCCTCATCGACTCCACAACCTGCGAGATTCAGGAGAAGAGTTCATACTACATGTTCCACCTTAACCGCGTGAACAGAGCCTACATCATTAAGAGTGTCATGCCTGGATATGATGCAGCATACCAATCACTCAATGTCAAAGCCTACAAGCGTTTGAACATGATTGCGGCCGAAGAACTGATGATGAAGAAGAAAAAGGATATCTTCAAGGAAATAGATCTCAAGGGCGTGACGGTCAAAGCCACAAAGGTTCAGGTGGCCTATCGTGGTGACACACTCGTCTATGATGCCTCTGCTTTCGTGCTTCCCGACGGCTCAATGCTTGACGCCATGGTACGACAGATGCCGGGAGCAGAGGTGAAAGACAATGGAGATGTATATATTAATGGTCGGAAAATAGACTATCTGACACTCAACGGCAAGGACTTCTTCAAGGGAAAGAATAAGGTGATGCTTGACAATCTGCCCTACTTCACCGTCAAGGATGTAAAGGTTTTCCACAAGGAACGCACGGGAATAGCCCGTTTTGAAACTAATGCAAGACAGAAAGATTATGTGATGGATGTGAGCCTGAAACGTCAGTATATCCGCTCTGCATTAGCAAACATCGAATTGGGAGCAGGCACGAAGCACAGGAATATGGCACGTCTGTTCAGTCTACTGATGGGAAGTCGCACTGATATTGCAGTCTTCGGAAATGCTAATAACATCAATGAAGAGCGCAAACCCGGATTGAAAGGCAACTGGTCGCCTAAGAAAATGCTACGCGGACAAAAGGATACAAGACAAGTTGGCCTATACATAAACAGTGAAAACAAACGGCAAACAGTATCTGATCAACTTTCTTCTTCGTTGGAATGGGACAGTAATCAATTAGAAAGTACTATGAAACACGTCTATTTCTCACCTTCAGGTGACATTCGACACAATTCATATCAGCTGCAGGAAGACAAGCCTTTCAAGCTGAATATAGACAACGGACTGTCGTTTGGCAATGGGAATATCATGGGTGGACTTACCTCTTCACTGTCTTATCAGCATGACAGAGTATACAGAATGTCGTCGGATACCACGTTCAAAAGTGCTATTGCCAACATGAATCAGCTGTATTTTCATCGCTTAATCAATCAATTGGAAACTTCAGAGAAGTTGAACCTTGCCAAAAGATTTGCATGGGGAGATATGCTTGTCATGGCTTTTGACGGTGCTTTCAGCAGTCAATCGCCCTACACGGAACATCATCAATGGAATATAGTCTATGGAAACGGAAGTCAGGAGCAGCCGAACTATATTTCAGACAAGCGCAACCACAGCTACAGTTATGGTGTCGAAGCTCGCTATCATTACCATATGACACGGCAATTACAGCTCACGCCATATGCTGATTTCAGGCATAAGTATATCCATCACTGCTTTGATTACTATCCATTGGACGGATTGACACCCCACGATCTGAATGAAATCGGTATGCTTCCCTCACGCTTTGGCGCACTGAAGTCACTGCTTGACGGTTCAAACAGCCGTCACTACAACAGTCATTCGAATGATGTCACCGGAGGCATGCAGTTTGATTATGCCACCGACCGACAGGAATTGAGTCTCGATATTCCATTGCACTGGACACACCAGCAGCTGAACTATCACAGCATTTCCATAGACACACGACCTCATCGCACGTATTTCAAGTTTGAACCCATGCTGGAATATCAGACCATGGGACGGAACAAACGTTCGTTCTCCTATCAGATGACGGTTACAAATCCAGAACTTGCAATGCTTGTTCCCTACGAAAACCATATCAACCCCTTTGCCGTTTACATCAACAATCAGCATTTGAAACAGCAGGTGGAGCATCGTCTGAAAGCAAACCTCTCGTTCCATCTCGACTCCATCCCCATGAACTGGTGGGCAGACGGAGCTTTCAATTATGTGCATCATGGCTGGGGAACACGCACGGCCTACGACAGTTCAACAGGTGCTTTCACCTATATGGACGACAATGTAAACGCTGCCAGCTGGAACCTTCTCCTGCGTTCGGGCTTCGATTATCGGCTTGATGCCAAGCGAAGACTGACGCTTGTATTCAGCGACTACATAGACTATGTGCACAGTGCAGACTTCACAGTCAATGCCGGGCCAACCTTTTCATCTGACATCAGTAAGGTGAATACGCTGCAACTTGGCTGTGAAACAAGATTGAACTACCGTCTTAATGCGTTTTCATTCGACCTGCTTGGCAAACTTGATGCCCAATACAGCCGTTCAAAACTCATCGGTTTCCAGCGCATCAAGGTATATGATTATCAATATGGAGCCGATGTCAGGTACACCGTTCCAGGGATTAAGGTTTCTGTTGCTTCAGATTTGACGATGTACAGCCGGCGTGGATATGAGAGCAAAGAAATGAATTCAAACCATCTTGTGTGGAACATGATGTTGTCGAGAGCATTTGCCAAGGGACTGATCATTACGAAATTGGAAGCTTTCGACCTGTTTCATCAATTGTCAAACAAGCAATATTCAGTCAATGCACAAGGCAGAACGGAGTCGTGGTACAACAGCATTCCACGCTACTTCATGTTCTCCGTGGCCATAACATTAAACAAAGGAAGAGGAAACAAGGGAGAATAAATCTCATTCTCTACATCGGATCAACATCATAATAAATGTGCAGGGCAGCATAACGTTTGTCCTGCATCATTTGTTTCTGTACGTAGCGCAGCACCTCACGCACGCGTTTCAGGTTGATGCCATGCTCAAGTTTGATGACAATCTTTCGGATATGCATGGTCTTCACGCGTGCTATGGCAGGCTTGTCTGGCCCAAGAATGCGGTCAGAAAAATACTGGCGAAGACGACTCCCCATTTCCAATGCGGCTGTTTCTACCACTTCATTCTTGGTATGTTTAAGGTAGACATAGACCAAATGATAGAAAGGTGGATAGTGAAAGAGCGAGCGTTCATCCAGCAGGTCTGTACAAAAAGACTTGAAATCATGGCGTACAACCTGCCCTATAACCGGCAGATCGGCACTCTTCGTCTGAAGAATGACAAGCCCTTGCCTGCCCTTTCGCCCTGCACGTCCACTCACTTGGCTCATCATCATGAAAGCATGTTCATAGGCACGAAAGTCGGGATAGTTGAGCATGGCATCGGCATCGAGGATGCCAACAACGCTGACATTGTCGAAATCGAGGCCCTTACTGATCATCTGTGTGCCGATAAGAATGTTGGTACGACCGGCAGAAAAGTCGTCAATAATGCGCTCGTAAGCATTCCGGGTGTGCGTAGTATCGAGATCCATGCGGGCTACCCGTGCTTCGGGAAACAGTTCGCGCACTTGGTCTTCCACCTTTTCCGTGCCATATCCGCGGCTGACGAGCTTCTCACTTCCACACTGCGGGCACTTCACGGGCACGCTGTACGTAAAGCCACAATAATGACATGAGAGTTGGTTGAGGTTCTTATGATAAGTCAGTGTGACGTCACAATTTGTACATTTCGGCACCCAACCACACTCCTTGCACTCTATTCTCGGAGCGAAACCACGGCGGTTCTGAAACAGAATCACCTGCCTGTCATCATGCAACGCCTGCCTGACAGCCTCTAAAAGTCGCGGGGAAAAAGGGCCTGTCATCATCTTTCTGCGCTGCAAATCCTTGGTATCTACAACTTCAATCTGCGGCAACTGAATTCCTTTGAAACGTGTAGTAAGCGTCACAAGTCCATATTTTCCTTGCTGTGCATTGTAGTAACTTTCAAGTGAAGGTGTGGCAGTTCCCAACAGCGTCTTGGCCTGATACATGGATGCCAGCACGATAGCAGCGCTCCTTGCATGATAGCGGGGAGCAGGGTCTTGCTGCTTGAAACTCGTTTCATGTTCCTCATCAACGATGACAAGTCCAAGCTTCTGAAAGGGCAGAAAGACGGCACTGCGCGCGCCAAGAATAACCTCATAGGGAGCATTGGAAAGCTGCTTGTTCCACATTTCCACACGCTCGGCATCGCTATATTTGGAATGATAGATGCCCAATCGATTGCCAAACACTTTTTTCAGGCGGCTTGTAATCTGTACGGTCAAGGCGATTTCGGGTAAGAGATAAAGCACCTGCTCGCCCCGATCGAGTGCCTGTTGGATGAGATGGATATAGATTTCGGTCTTCCCGCTTGACGTTACACCCTGCAAGAGCACGACTTTCTTCGTGGCAAACAGTTCATTAACAGCCTCAAAAGCTGTGGACTGGGCCGTGCTCAGAGGCTTCATGCACTCCGGATGTGCCGTTTCAGAGGTGTTCAGTCGGCCCACTTCTTTCTGATAAAGGGTAAGAATGTTGCGGTCAACCAAGGCTTTGACGGTAGCAAGCGAGGTGTTGGTGGCGTTCATCAGCTCTTCGCGTGTAATCTCGGTCAGCGTTTCCTGCGGTGTCGTTCCATTCAGCGTGTCCCAGTGAGACAGCGAAAGAAAGCCCACAAAAGCCTTGAGTTGTTTGGTGGCACGCGTCAACATGTTTATGGCCACATGCAGAGTTTGTTCACTGCGAAAGGCTTCTGAGAGCGTAATATAAGTCTCTTTCTTCGGTCGGTAGCCCTCTTCGGCCTTCAACCCGGAAGGCAAAGCAGCCTTATAGATATCGCCAAGCGGTGAAAGATAGTAGTCGGAAATCCATTGCCAGAGTCTTATTTGCTGATGAAGTAATATCGGTTGTCGGTCAATGACTTCGATGATAGGCTTCACTTCAAACTCCGGCTTCTCGTCGACGACGTGCATCACGATGCCAATATACTTCTTCGACTTGCCCAACGGCACGAGCACGCGACATCCTACCTGCACTTTTGCCGCTTGATTATCGGCAACTGCGTAGGTGAAAAGCCCGTCTAAAGGCAATGGAAGAACGACCTCTACATATTTCATGCAGTTGCAAAGATAAATAAAATAATGGGAATTCCGACAAAATGCAGGGGGAAAAGGAGGCTCAAAACATTGCTGACGTGCGGTCAACTCACTTCAAGCTTCATGCAAAAAACAGGTTGAAGATTATCAGGAGAACACGCATTGAAAGTTGGCTCGCAACATCCTGTTTCCCCACAAACAAGACATGAATTCCCCGTTTACAGAAAACCACACTGCAACTTGCGTCACTTTACGCTGTAATCTCTATCATTTTACCACGCAATATGACGCAGATTGCACGGTCATTCCAGTCACTTTACAACGCAATATGACGCAGATTGCAAAGTAAAGCAGGGCATGATATTTTTGTTAATATCAGCAACATCTTTATCAACTGTCCTCTCTTAAGGATAGATTAGGATAAACTTTCGGCCATATAGCTTTCACTTTTCAATCGTTTTATATATCTTTGCCACAGAAATAAAGTCCGACAACTGTAAATGCATCACGCTAATTCAATCATAAAACACAAGAACTGCCGCGCGTTAGTAAGTTTCATGTTTCTTTTCACAGCTGCAAATTGTTTGGCAACCACATCTCTGACAGACTCTTTAAGCAATATCACTGAGGAAACAAGCCTTACTGACAGCATGGGAAATGCAGTTCATCATAACACGCAGGAATACAGATACAGGGTCAACGCTTCTATGTCGTTGGCAGGGCTGCCATGGATAGTGGCAGGAATTGCACTAAGAAGTGAGAAAAGAAATATCAGGGAAGTACGCAATAAATTCCAACTGAATTTCCACCAATCTGCAGATAACTATATACAATATGCTCCACTATTGCTGACCACAGGACTGAAAGTTGCGGGAGTGGAGGGGCGAAGCAGTCTCAAACGCTATGCTGTCAGCAGTGCAGCTTCATTGATTATCATGGCTACTTTAGTAGAAACCATGAAATATTCTGTCAGAGAACTTCGCCCGGATGGTTCGACAAACAACTCTTTCCCCTCCGGTCATACAGCCACAGCCTTTAGTGCTGCCACAATACTCCATAAAGAATATGGCATGACTCGAAGCCCATGGTACAGTATTGCAGGCTATATGCTTGCTACGGCAACAGGTTGTATGCGCGTACTTAACAACAGACATTGGGCAAGCGACACGTTTGCCGGTGCGGGTATTGGTATTCTGTCTACTGAAATGGGCTATACTTTGGGGGATTTACTTTTCAAGAACAAAGGTTTGTTACGCCATGACAGGGATGACGAACTTGACCTTTATAAGTATCCAAGTTTCTTCAATGTGCAAATGGGTATCGGCCTAAGTGAGCGCCATCTTGATTTCATGGAGCATCTTCCCGGACTGAACGAATATTATCATGGGCAAAAGAAACGAAAGATTAAACTTTCACGCGGCATTGCCGTTGGCGTCGAGAGTGCCTATTTCCTAAATCGGTATATCGGCTTGGGTGGACGTCTGATGATTACATCACGTAATGTCAAAGGATATGATAAGGACGCACTGCATCCTATTGGAATTCTGAACCAGCTCGCTTCTGCAAATGCCGGATTTCTTGACAGCTACACACTGACCGTTGAATCTAACCACATGGCAGAGTTCAACTGGAGCGGTGGAGTGTACTTCAATTTCCCTATCAGCAAAAGGTTTGCATTAGGTTCAAAACTCCTTGTGGGCAGAAGCTATTTAGATGGCATTGCTGTCACTGCTGAAGTTAAAGGACATCAGCGAGACATTGCATTTGAATATGATCCGCAACATGGTAAGACCGTGCCGACACTCGAAATAAAAGGAAACGGAAAAGATAACGGGAAGCCCTACTACAGCAAGTGGAATTTCTTTCAAGTGGGTGGAGATAATGCAACGATTATAGGAACAGGACTTTCTGCCACCTTTGCTTATAAATCGAGAATGGCATGGAAAGTCTTTCTTGATTACAATTTTGTGCGTCGTACCTACAGGTCAACCTATGCTCCCACTCTTTTCCTTAAAGATGCCGGCCGCTCTATAACTCTCAACGGACAAACAATCAATAACATCAGTGACTATATTGCCCCTTACGTTGCCTCACAAAAGAAAAGCGTCTCCCAACCCATTCTTGGCGCTGCATTCTCTTTCTGCTTCTAAATGCTCATAACTCCCTCGCCAAGGCATAATTAACCGAAAGACACTGCTACGAATATATACGTTAATAACTATATAATGCTACGAGGAAAATATTATCTCGTAAGGAAATGCCTTTCTGTCATCAAAATGAATATTATTTTTCCTGTAATCACTTACTATTTTCTCAATGGACAAGTGACTATGTCAAATCGAATAAAAGTCTTTTTCCTAAATACTATTTTATCCCCCTATACATTAATAAATGGGACGGGATAGGAATAAGGAAACTTACAGGGAGGAGACTTGGAAAATGGAATAGCATCGATCTTCCCTATCACAATGAAGAACATCGAGAAAACATAAGGATACAAAGTCACAGGAAAATGGGGCAGGCATAAAAAAGAGCCCCGGGGACATTGTATCCTCGGGGCTCCAAGTAAAAGGAGGCGGCTACCTACTCTCCCGCATTGCATTGCAGTACCATCGGCGCAAGTGGGCTTAACTTCTCTGTTCGGAATGGGAAGAGGTGGGACCCCACCGCAATAACCACCTGATTAAGCGGTATGACGTATTTTCCACAAGCAAAACCATAAAGGACCTTGTCAGTCCTTTGCCTTGAACGGCTCAAAGAAAGAGCCTGAAAGAAGAAAGTCTCGGGCAATTAGTAGTGCTCGGCTTTGACGTCGCCGTCTTTACACCTGCACCCTATCAACGTCGTCGTCTACAACGACCCTCAATGGAGTTCTAATCTTGCGGCTGGCTTCGCACTTAGATGCTTTCAGCGCTTATCCAGTCCAGACGCAGATACCCGGCGGTGCACCTGGCGGCACAACCGGTAAACCGGAGGTCTGTCCGTCACGGTCCT